>ERZ1026844.46-NODE-46-length-98901-cov-88.073508_pt1 | contig 98901 bp, 72 predicted proteins | sample MGYA00380152_ERZ1026844 | MGnify/ENA primary metagenome ERZ1026844 (study PRJEB33269, sample SAMEA4719788) | human gut metagenome | biome: human-associated habitat; feature: organic feature; material: feces | place: Cameroon | collected 2013-10 ... | reverse complement strand
TAACAAATTACTTATTCCGCTCCAAAGCGGCGGCCCAGATGGCGTTCATCCGGTCTTTGAGGGACTGGGGAGCGAGGATCTCGACGGAGGAGCTTCGGGAGAGGAGGGCCATCACGAAATCGTTGGTGATTTTCAGACGGAGGGTCACTTCTACATATTCTTTTATGCCGCTGAGCTTGCTCACTATCGCTCTTAATCGCCTGATCTGATTCAACATATTCGGAAGCGTTTCCTGCAAATATAGCGAACCAAGGCGACAAAATCTGTCGTTCCTGAAAGAAATGTAAGGATATTACAAAGCCTCCATCCATTCCTCCGCCTCTATGGTCTGGAGGCAAAGGAGAGCACCATTTCGTAAAGCGGTGCGGCACAACCTTCTTATTCTCAATCAATTGTAAAACGCTGGCCTCTTATTTTGACCGCCAGCATTTTGCAACACACACTAAATAAGGTAATTATGTGTCAGCCAAACATTTGAAAGGGGGTGACTAAGATTTCGGTCACCCCCTACAATTGTTCTCGGACACAATATCCAAGAAAACCATTACTCACCTTCAGGCTCCATTGTGAATATAGCCCTGATTCTGGCCATGTCGAACTTCTCGGAGCGATCGTAGCAATAGACACCGTTCTGCTCCTGCTCGACATCGGTCAGCTGGGTATAGCAGAAACCGCAGATGCTCTTGGACATGGAGACGACAGCCTTGACCTGAGCCTCCAGCCTCTTGTAGAAGTCCTCCATCGAGACAACGCTCTTGCCGTAGCCCCAAGACTGGGTCGTTGAGTTAACGGTCGTGGCATCCTGCCCCTTGACCCATTTGATGCCGCCGAACTCATCAAGGATGTACGGAATCGAGCCGTCATATTCATAGAAAGTGTAAGGCTCGCCGCCGTAGCGGGCAGGGTCGTTGAAGCCGATGTTGTTGATCCGGCCCTTGTAGGTCTGGACAGGTCTGGTGTACAGTTTTCCGTCATTCCAGATGATGTCTTTGAGCTTATCAGGATCCTGCTCGTAGTGGTGCTCGGTCCAGATGTCGGTCTTGACCTGGATGCCGCCGCTGCAGATGTTGATCGGGCGGGTAGGATCCAGCTGCTTGGTGATGGCATAGATGTCCTCGCTGAAACGCGGGTACTGGATGTTGTCCGGCCAGAACTCCTCGTTCATCGGAGTCCAGGTTATGATGGAAGGATAGTTTCTGTCCCTGACGACACATTCCGACCACTCACTCAGGAAGTTACGCGCGGCCTCGGCGCTGTTCAGCTCAATGCCCCAGCTCGGGAACTCGGCCCATGTCAGATAGCCAAGCTTGTCGGCCCAATAATGGAAACGCTCCTCGAACACCTTCTGGTGCAGTCTCGCACCGTTGAATCCGGCGCTCTTGGAAAGTTCGATGTCGTGCTTCAAAGCCTCGTCTGACGGAGCTGTCCACTGGCTCTGAGGATAATAGCCCTGATCAAGCACAAGTCTCTGATAGTAAGGAACATTATTCAGGAATATCTTGTTGCCCTCAATGTGAACCTTCCTCATCCCGACATAGGACTTCACCTCATCAATGACCTTCCCATTCTTATCAAACACCTGATAGTCAACATCATAAAGGAACGGATTCTCAGGACTCCAGGTTTTGAGTGTCTTGAACGGAATCACGGCCACACTGCTGTTGGTGGCGGAGACCGTCTTCTGGGCGACAGGCTTTTTCGGCGACTCCGGATCGGTGACAGTGATCCTCAAACCGGCAGCGCCTTCCTTGTAGAACGCAGGACGCACAACAAGCTGCTTCTGGTCGATGTCAGTGTTGACCTGCACGTTCTTCAGACCGTTCTCCGCGATGGACTCCATCCAGACGGTCTGCCAGATTCCGGTTGTGCGGATATATTCACAATCGTGGGAGCCCAACATCAGGGACTGCTTGCCGGCAGGCTGGTTCATGCTCCTGAGGTCGCTCTGAGCATAGACAACAAGGTCGTGGGATGTGCCGGGAGCAGCGAAATCGGTGATGTCAAACGAGAATGATGACGAGCCTCCGAAATGGCGGCCGACAAATTTACCGTCAATGAAAACCTCTGACTGATAATAGACCGCGCCGAAGTTCAGGAATATTCTCTGTCCTTCCCAGGCGGCCGGGACATCCAATGTCCTGTGATACCATATTCCCGTAATGAAATCTGTGTAGCCGACTCCCGAAAGTTCGCTCTCCGGAGAGAATGGCACGAGAATAGTCCCGTCGAAACCTTTGCTTTCCGAATATCCCTTCTCAAGCCCGACGTGATTCAAATCGAACCTGTAGGTCCATTCACCGTTCAGGTTGACCCAGTTCTGTCTCTCAAACTGCGGTCTAGGATATTCAGGTCTCGGAATATTCTCTCCCGCCGCAAGGTTGGCGGCCGCTCCGAAAACCAACAGAGCGGCAATGATGATTTTTTTCATTGTTTCTTTCATTAATATAAATTAAACACTTTCCCACTAGATAATATTTTTCGTAATATTTTCAAAATCCACGGCAATATATTTTCGCTTATTTTTGCCACCTATAAACTGACTGGCGTGCGCCCGGCCGAAAGCAACAATTTTCTTGCCTTACTGACATCGAACGGCACCTGCTTCAGCGTAAAATCTGGAGTGTTGTATGAATACGGAAGCTCAAGATAGTATGTTCGCGGATTTCTCTGCGGAAGAAGGAAAGCTTTATCGAACAGTTTCGTTTCAGGATTGAAGTGAGAGATGTATAGCCTGGTGTACAGACCGTCGTCCCTGCGGCTGCTTACCACCGCCCAACGCGAATTTGCGCTCCAATTATGGAAACTTTCAGTGTTTCCGCTGTTTATCCCACCGGCGGGATAATATTCACCGGTCTTCAGGTCATAAATCCAAAGATCCGCCTCCGGATGATCTATCAGAAAAGTTCCATAGTCCGCCACCGTGACAAGCAGGTAATTTCCGTCATAGGATGGTTTTACCGACACATGTGAGCGGTTTGTGCTGGAAGCGGAGACCAATGTGTCAACATGGTCTCCGAACAGCCCTGTCTCTGGATCAAAAGCCAGAGAGCATAGACTGTATTTCATTCTCATGGCATCTCTCGGCAATTCTCCGGCATCAGCCACACTGAAAAACAACGTCTTGCCGTCAGCCGAAAAAGCCGGCATCGTCTCAAATTTGTCCTTGATGTTGGTTAGCACCGGTCTAAGGATCTTATGGGTCTCTGGACAATAGACGATCACATCTGAATTCTCGTCATAGACCTCCAGTGTCCTGTCCGCCGACGAGTAGAATGACTGTCTTGTCTTGTTGACAGAATAGGCTATGTACCTGCCGGAAGGATGCCAATATGGGTAAACGAAAAAGCCTCCGGTGCTGTCGGTTGCGGTGTTGAGGCATTCATCCTGATTCTTTATGTGCATCAAGGTGGCTGAATGCTTGCCTCTGACATGAATGCTGAACCAATCCGGATCCGCCCGGTTGGCCGTGTGGCAGTTCACGCATCCGGATTCGATCATCCTTGAGTCAATCAATGTCCGCTGACGGAAATCCGAAAGTCTTCTCTCGTACAGTCCCATATGGCCAAAGGATTGGTAGCCAGGAGGAATCATTCTGTAGGTAAGGCCATAGTCAATCGAATCGCGGCTTACATTGATGTCAAATGGGACATATCTGATCCATTTACCATCCACCTTGGCTGAAACTTCATAATGAAGGCTTTCGCCAGCGGAGGCGGCCAGAACCTTGCGCCACTTCCTTATCGGGAAACGGGCTGTCTTCCCTGCCGAAGACAAGACCGTTCTTCCATTCCGGTCGAACACGGAAACCTTCATCCCTGTGAATTCCACTCCATCAGCCATTCCAAAATCCAAAGGTGCGATGTTGATCGGAATCGTGACAGAAGTGTAGTCCGGCCAAATCGGAGGCAACTCGTCCGAGACATAGATGTTCGCGCTGTCACGGCACGACACAATGGCCAACATAGAGACCAATGCCAACAATACATTTCTCATACTTTACTTCCTGCTTGAAAAATAGTACCAATAAGTCTTGCCGAAATTGTCTTTCAGCCACTTCGGCGATCGACTGTCAATCAGTGCCCGTTGATAACAGTCAAAAGCCTCCTTGGTTTCCTGGCCAGCCAACTTCAAGACCGCCGGATCACAGTCCGACTCAAATTTGGACAAAAGGCAAACCGCCTCCTGGACATGAGCCGGAATCCCGTTCTTAAAACGAACACGGCCAAGATCCTCTGCAAGAGAGCGAAGGTCTTTGGCGAGCAGATCGTACGCTATCAAGTACTCGGAAGGGACATCGTAACTTCCTCTGTTCTTCTCAACCAACCGGCGGAGCATCAATCGTTTGTCATCGTCAGAGGAATCGTTGTAGAGGTACCGGGACGTGTCACGGCACTGCATGAGCGCGGAATATTCAACGTCAGAAGCGACAGCCTCCGGATCCTTCAAGAAAGTCTTTGCCCAGTGATGATAGAACAGAGTCTTGTCCAGATTTTTAAGATAGCGCCTGGCCACTTCATGATTGCCATTGATAAGATCGATCTCGGCAAGACGTTTCATGTGACGGGCACTCTGATTGTAATTTGGATACGACTCATATTCCTCAAACGCATAGTGCCTTGCGGTGTTGAGCAAGCCGGAATGGTAAACAGACTCTCCAGCCGTCAAGGCTACGACATAGCCGAGGGCATAGTCTGGGAAAAGAGCCTCGGGGCCTGGCTGAAGAAAACGAAACATCTCCGAAAGAAGCACACCCTTTTTCGCCATGGCAAGATTGACGGCCGAAATCTCAGCCAACGAGACAGGCGGCCGTGATTCGGCCTTATCAAGGATTCCGCACCAGTCTCGGGAGCAACACAACCTGTCATATTCATAGATTCTTTCAAGGTTCGGGTTGCAGTTCCGCACCACGAAGGTCCACCCGCCAGCAAAAACCAGAACCGAAAGGCATCCGAAAATCACCGAGGCCACGATATTTCCATGTATGCGGGGAAGCATCGACAGAAATGCGATGACCGCAGTCGAAGCCATTAAGACATAAAAAGTCAATGAATATTCTTCCGGAGTGCTCAGATAATCGATCCCCATGTAGAGTTCCTTTGGTGTGTATTGGACAAACATTGACCAGACCGCGGGAAGCGTTGCCCAAAGCAAGCCTCCGGCAAACGCCATAACCGCCAAATGCAAATCTTTGCTGGCCAGTGCCTTGAAAAGCATGAGCAAAGGAAACAGTAAAGAAACCGGGCCAGCCCCGTAATACAACAAGGCGACCATCGGCAAAATCAACCACTGTCTTCTTTTGACATGATTTGTGTAAACCAAGTAAGTTCCCAGAGTCACAATCAATGCTATGACGCACGTGAACATACTTCCAAGCTCACACATGAAAGCCCATGCTCCAAAAGCGACCACAAAGCTCAATGGGAACAGCGCGTCGTTCTTCCCATTAATGGACACCATAACTTTCCACATCAGAACCTGAAGCAGGCAGAAGGCCAGGCTGACGAGCAAAGCCGCACAGAGCCGGAGATGGAAGAATTGCACGAAGAATTCGGAGACATATTCAGAAATACCGCCAGGATAGCAGAGCGCCGCCGCAAGGTGCGAGCCTGTGTACGGAAAGAACTGTGTCGTTTCCAAAAACCACAAAGTCCCGAAAGCCAAGACACCCCAGAACCAAAAGGACACTGCGAAAAAAAGAGCTGCAAGAATATATTTCCCTTTACCTGTCAGCATACTCATCATTTATTTTTCAACGCCATCATTGCGCCTCGCCGAAAAACGGTACAGACAATGATGGTGATAGACCTGACCCGGGCGAAGATACGGATCCGGGAATGACGCTTTGTTCGGAGCGTCCGGATAATTCTGCGTCTCGAATGTGAGTGAGCCGTATCTCACCAATGGCCCGCCATATTTACCAATCTCGTTTCCCGAGAAATACTGGCCGCTATAGACTTGAAGACCAGGTTGGTCAGAAAAGACTTCCAGGAATATTCCGCTTTCCGTATCATAAGCGGTAGCGACAGACCTCATTCCAATGCCATTGATGCAATAATTATGGTCAAAGCCATAGTTCCCGCGACGGATCTGCTCATCTCCACTCGTGATAGCATCCCTGACAGGATGAGGCCTACGATAGTCGAATGCTGTACCATCAACCGGAATAGGAGTCTCTATGACATCCAGGCCATCTGTTCCAATAAAGGAATCGCCATTGACGCTTATTACATATTCCTCGCAAGTACCGTTGCCCTCCCCTGAAAGATTGAAGTACGGATGATTGGAGATGTTCACTGGACGAGTCGCATCCGTGGTGGCGGAATAGCTGATGTCCCAACCCTCATCAGAGGTCAAAGTGTAGGTCATCGTTATGTCAAGATTCCCAGGAAAGCCCTCCTGACCATCCGCATGGAGATAATGAAGTGTGGCAGAGCTGTCTGTGACCGACATCACATCCCAGACGACAGAATCAAGCCCTTTGAATCCCCCATGCAGAGTCCCGATGCCCCCATGGTTGGCCGACAGATGGTAGGTCTGCCCGTCAACCGTGAACGCGGCGTTACAGATTCTGTTGGCGACAGGGCCGACCACTGCTCCCAGAAAGCGATCACCGGTGTAGTGCACATATTCATCCAGTGTCTTGTGTCCTAGCACGACATCCCTGTACTTTCCGTTTCTGTCCGGAACAAACAATGACACTACCCTGCCTCCGTAGTTAGTAAACTGCATCGCGAGCCTGCCATTGGCGATTGTGTACAAGCCGACTTCACGGCCATCCACCTCCCCGTCAAACCCGGCAGGATCGACAAGGGATGGCCTTTCGGCACAAGAGGCCAAAACCAGGGCCGCCGAAAGCAGCCCTGTCAAGGTTTTTCTCATCATCTTGATTTTCTTAATGATTACTTCATTTTGATCTCTTTGACCAGTTTCTCAAGCTCGTCCAGGCTCTTTGCCTTCGATGCCGAGTCTTCGTCTCCGAATTTAGCATAGTTGTCATTGAGTTCCTGTCTCATCTCCGAGATGACATCCTCGATCGTCACTGACTTGGCTGGAGCCGGAACCTCAAGGTTTTCAGGATAGAGTGTCGCCAACCTGAACTCTTCCATGGCTCTCTTGTAAGCTTTCTTGTCAAGAAGTGATTTGCCTTTCAAGATATGAGACATCACGTAAATGTCGTGAATCTCTCCACCGCCTTCCCACAAATGGAAATGTCTGGAATCCATGATTTTGATTGCCTTGTTCCAGTTTCCAGTCTCATTATAGACCTTAAGAAGACGAATCACCGCGTCATCGTATTTCATGACAGTCTTCAGACCCGCCTCAAGACGTTTCTGACGCTGGATGGCCGGGACTCCGGCTTTCTCGCAGATCTTGTCTGATTCCGCGAACAGCAAAGGATCGCCAGGATTGTTTTTGATAGCCTTGTCATAGTATTCCAAAGCCTTCGAGTAGTCACCCTTCTGGCCCTCCCCAAAACCTACATTCCTGCAGGCAAGCGCTGACGAAGGATCCAGATCGGCGGCCTTGCGCCACTGTTCGAGGCCATGATCTTTCTGGCCGATATAGTAGAGAAGATTACCATACAAGTAGCGGATGACCGCATTCTCCGGGCAGATCTCGGCAAGACGGCCGAACATCCCGACCTCTTCAATCCTGAGAGGATGATTCCCGACAGAAGACAGACCCGAAGCAATGCCAATCTCTGACTTGGCGGCATCTTCGTCCTTAAGCAGATAAGCACGGTAGAGACGCACAAGCTGACTGTCTGAAAATGGATTTCCAATCTTAACAGCCTCATCAATGACAGCCAGGGCATCCTCGTCAGCTCCGACCGCCATATAGTTGCAGACAACCTCCAGAAGTTCCTGTATCGCGATCATGCCTTCGCTTCTTCGCGGTCTTGTCGATGCAAGGAAAGACATGGATCCCTTGTCCAGCATACTCTTCTCGAACTCGCTCCAATAGTCAAGAGGATCAATTGACTTTATCTCATTGAAAACCTTTTGCGCATCATCTTTCCTGCCTAGTTTTCTAAGAATATACATCTTCACGGTCAAAGCCTGCAAGTCATGCGCCCCTGTAAGCAATGACTCGTCAACCAGATGAAGGGCTTCGGAATATTTTGCCTCGCGCGCGGCGGCCACCGACAGTTGGTAATATGCCGGATGCTTGAACGCCGGAGTGTAAGTGGCGGCCCAAAGATTCTCTTCCGCCTCTGCCTTACGGCCAGTCATCGCATAGACATAGCCCAGATAATAGTCCGCCTCTGTGTTGAAGGCTCGTGTGTAGTCATGCTCCAACCTGGATTTGGCTCTTAGCAAATGCTCCTCGGCTTTACTCCATTCGGCCTGCCTGATGTAATGCTTGCCAACCTCAATGTTAACTCTGGCGTCATCGGGATCCCGCTTGAGAGCCTCATTGTAGAAATCCATGTAATCAAGTCTGGCGTTGTTGAACTGATCCACACGCAAGCCGGCAAGGTAAAGTTCCTCGACCGTCTTGTACTCGGAAACAGGTTTTGTACCGTCAATCACTTTCGGCAGTTCTTCGCCAGACTTTCCAAGTCCTTTGTCCGCATAGTTTACCGGACGGTAATCTACCATAAGGTTGCCCTCCGCATCAGTGAGAGCGGTGTACAGATCTTCCCTTTTCACATCAGAAGGAACAATGACGGTCTCAAGAAAGTACTTGTCGGGATTGATGTCGATTCTCTTGTCCAACAAGATCTTGTCTCCGGCGGCGAGTATGACCCTCGCGTTCCTCATTTCAATGGAGGCATTATAGCCCAGAAGCCATTTGCCATCCTCAAGGTTCTTCAAGTTGACTGCCGCAAACTCCGTGGCATTCTTTATTCCCTGAATTCCTTTAACAGGGAACCATGTCTGTTTGAACTCACGTATCTCACCTGGAGCAAGCCAGCTATAGTCAGGCTGATTGTCCGAATAGCCCCCCACCATAAGCTCAAGATAGTGACCGTCCTTGTCAGACAGAATCTTGTTCCACAGCATTCCTGCCGGGTTGTTCCCCCAGAGGAAGAATTTCTTGCCGGGGACCTGGAAACGGTTGGCGACATGGACTGTTCCGGCATCCTTACCATAGTCGTAGCCCCCGACAAAACCCATTCGGCTGCCCCAGGCAAAGATTGACCTTGAGTTCTGATCAAAGTTCTTCCACCAGGAGAGATCCACGGTCTTGTCATTGTTCCTGACAACAGGACCGTTCGGCCAGTCAGTGAAATAAACCTTGCTGTGGTCTGTACCGAATTTCACATCCGGAGGGAAAACGACCTGATACTGTTCGTCACAATGTACCGACACATTAGCCCAGTAAAGCATAGACTGCACCATTGGTGTAGGATTGATGACTTTAACCGAAGCCTCCACCCTTGAGCTGTTCGGGTAAACAGTTATCCCGACAGACCATTTCAGTCTGTGGCGAAGTTCACTTTCTCCGACCCAGACAGTCCGGCTGCCGTCAGGATGCTCTTCAGTCGTCCAGTCCACGAGCATATAGCTACTGGCCCTGTGATGGTCCGGGATGTCCCACTCGACCCCTCCGGACAGCCATGCTCCCAGCATACCGATCAGAGCCGGCTTTATGCCTGTCTGCGTATAGAAGAAATGATAATTGTTGGTCAGATCCTCGGCCTGGAAAATTCTGCCACCAATCTGAGGCAATATTCCTATCTCAATGTACTTGTTGCCCAGTTTGACGATCTGATAGTCCTTGTCCTCAACGACATCCGTCATCACATCGTAAAGAGAGTACGGGTAGATGTAGCCTTCCGCTCCCTGATAAACCCTACCGGTGAAGAAGATAGGGTCAATCTCAGGAGCTCCGACCTGATAGGTCGGAATAGTCTCATTGACAACTTTCATGTCCACGTTCTGCGCCTGCACGGACAAGGCGAGAAACAACGAGGATGCGACAGCAATTGCTTTTCTCATTTTATCCTGCTATTTGATATAAAAAGCGGAAGCATCATCTGCGGCATATTTGTTTTCCGGCAGAATGAAATTCGTGATTTGGCCTTTGCCGCCCTTTTCCGCTTTAAGGAGTGTCAGTACCTGACAGTCTTTGTGGAAGCCAACCCGCAGGCCAGTGATCATGGACTCCAGCGTACCTTCACACTCAATGGCGGTCTGAAAAGGAACTTTACCGCTGTACCACCAGCAGAAACAGTCTGTAAGATTCACGTGAAGCCCCTTGCCAATCTTGAACCCGGTGGCAAACTGGTCACTGTAACAATAATTCAGGAAATTGTTCTCCGATGCGATCACAAAACCACAGCTGCTGTCATAAACCTGATCCTTTCCGAATATGTAAAGAGGATGGATGTTACGAAGACTGTTGCCTCCTGTTTTCAAGTGAACGCCGATGTGGACATCAGCAATACGCATGTTCGTGAACGTGTTGTCATGACCTTCGACAAGCAATCCTATAGAATTGACCTTTCCATTGCCGGTGATGTTCACATCGCTGACATCAGCATCGGACGAACCATTGTTAGCTCCGTATTTGATGTGGACTCCCACTCTCACGTGTTTGATGGACACGTTCTCAATCTTCGTTTCCCTTCCTCCATCGATTGATATGCCGTCAGCGACACCGGAGCCATCAATTATGCCACCATATATGCCATAATTACTGCCATTGACGTAGATGTTGTTCGCTTTCTCAATAGCCCCCAGACGCACAATTGCCTCACCCTCGACCCAAGACTCTGTCGCCTTGAGCACAGCATAATTGCCCAAAACCAAAGAAACACTCTTTGCCGGCTCGGCAGGTGTGTCTATAGGACGGGAGACCATGTACACTCCGTCAGGGAAAAATATAGTCTTGTTCGGATTGTCAACAATAAGCCTCTGAATGGCTTCCGCAGCATCAGTCCTGCCATCGCAAGGAACTCCGTGCTCTGTGGCCACAACAAACTGACCTGAAACATACGAATCAGTCTCCGCGCTTCCTTTGCATGCCTGAACCGTACCACTTGTGAATATAGACAAAGCCGCGATGGCGGTGGTCAAAACAGATTTTTTCATAATGATATTCATTAATTTTATATACCTCATTCAGTCCCATGAACAAAAAAACAGGATGAGCGAGAATGGTGTCTCCATCCCCGCTCTTCCATCATAAACCTGTCATTAGTCAGAATATCCTGGATTCTGTTTGATTATGTCATGCGATTCATTTATCACCCGCGCCGGGATCGGCATAAGTTTATTCATGTCGCTCGCGCTGGCGTTCCTCTTACGGGCTGTCTCTACAAAATCCCCCCAACGAAGAAGGTCATCACGACGCCATCCCTCAAGATAGAATTCACGGAAACGCTCCTGCTTGAAATACTTCATGAACGCGTCCACACTCTTGGTGGCCTCATCAGGAACCTCGGTTCCGGCACGCCCTGCGACCTGTTTTACAAGATCGAGGGCATTCTTGGTCACAGCGTTGTTGATCTTGACATCGCACTCTGCCAACATCATCAGCACATCAGCATAACGGAACACAACAGAATGGATGTTCCCGGAATAAGCCCTATCCTGTGAGTAGAAATACTTGCATGACAGACATCCGAACTGAAGGACGGATGAGCCAGGATTCTCTCTTGTGTAGGTGATGTAGTTACCGTCTTTGTCCTTGTCAAGAGACAGGAATCTGTCAGAGAGACCGCCACGGCGGATGTCATTCTCCTCAAACGCATCGTACAGATCCCATGTCGGACGGGTGCCTCCCCAATAATGAGTGGTCACAAATTCACCGGTGCCGCCGGTATGCGTCTTGTTCACATTCAGCATAGCCTGACAGTTACCAGGTGTTGTGTAGAAATAGAACTCATTGTCAGCCTTGGTCCCGGAAGGTATACAATAGATGTTCTCGGCATCCTGCTCTCCTTCCTCAGAGAATGGGAGAAAATAATCATCGGCCAGATGATAACATCCCATCTTGACAATCTCTTCAAGATAACCTTTTGCGGCAGAATAATCCCCTTTGCGCATGGCAAGCTTGGCAAGGAACATATAAGCCGTGGCCTTGTTGAGACGTCCCCAGTCCGAGGTATTGTTGGTCATGTCGTAAAGGTAAGGAATAGCCTCCGTGAAATCCTTTACCATCCACCCATAGTACTCTTCCTCAGACGGTCTCTCCTGATAGGTGATGTTGTCAAGTTCCTTAGGGTCAAGTGTCACATGAAATGTTCCGAAAAGATCGTGAAACACGTACATTGTCATGCCACGAAGGGCCTTGGCCTCGGCGACCATCTGGTTCTTCTTTGCCTCGGTGATTCCCGGAGTGTTCTCGATCGCATATATGATCTGAGTCAGACGGGAAGCATTCTTGATTATCTGGAAAGTCTGCATCCAGTCTTGGGAATTAAGTCCCCATTTGAAGTCAGCGATGTCGTTACCCGGGGAAGAATAGCGGCACTCGTCAGTAGTATAGAGATTAAAACCAAAGTAACCGATCTGGCCGATTGACCAGTATGGCCATCCCCAACCTGTGTTGGCGGTGGAAGACATATTGACGGATCCCGAGTTTGTCTTGAGATATCCATACATTCCGTCGAGAAGACTCTGTGCGTCAGCCTCCGTCTTAGGATAGTTGACCTCTGTCATCTCGGAATACACCACAGCGTCCAAATCGCAGGATGATAATCCCACGGCCACAGCCGCGGCGGAAAGGAATCCTATGATAATCTTTTTCATTTTCTGGAATATTATTTTGTTTTAAAAAGAAACATTCACACCGAACACTCCGATGATTGGAATAGGAATAGGAGACGAGTTCTGTTCCATCTCAGGATCAAGTCCTTCATAATTTGTGAACAGGACAGAATTCTGCAGGTCAAGATAGACCGAGGCCGAATTGATTTTGGCTCCGCTAAGGATCTTCTCCGGGAGATTATAAGTCACCCTGATGTTCTTCAGTCGAAGGAAGTGAGTGTTCTTGAGTGTGTAATCGTTGTACCCGGAAGTGTTGGCATTCGCGGTGTCGTCAGAAGCCACACCGGTAAGGAATCCGTCAGGATTATAGGTTGACCATCTGTCATAGACGTTGGTTGTGGTGTTAAGACCCTTATCAGTAGGACAGTATGAGTATCCCCAAGAATATTTTCTCTTCTGGAACAGGCGGCCATAGCCATCGATGTCGAGAGTCCAGTTCTTATAACGGAAACTTGTTCCGATACCGAACACGGCAAAAGGCGCTGAAGTGCCAAGATAAACGATGTCATCGGCATCCATCTTTCCGTCTCCGTTCTGATCAACATACTTAAGGTTTCCCACCATAGCCTTAGGTTGGAGAACCTGCCCGTTTGACGTCCAGTTCTTGATTTCCTCCGGGTCCTTGAATATTCCTGCTGTCTTCCAGCCGAAAAGCGCATTAAGATCATCCGTCTCACTCTGCCAAGGGTACAAGGCGACATCAGGATTTCTCTCCACCCACCTTGACTTGTTATGGCTGATGTTGAAGTAGCCGGACCAGTCAATGTCACGGGTCTCGATCATCTTTCCGCGTATGGCAAGTTCAATACCGGAAGATCTTGTGGCGCCTATGTTCTTTGCCTGCTTGTTCATCACATCATTGATTGGAAGAAGCGAGAAATCAAGCAGATCCTTGGCCTGGCGGATGTACCAGTCAACGCTACCGGAAAGCCGGCCTCCAAGAAGGGTGTAATCCACACCGGCATTGAATGTCAAGTCGGTCTCCCATTTAAGGTCCTTGTTACCCTTTTGAAGTTGGTAGATACCATTGGTAAGTTTGCCGCCGAAATAATAGAAGCCACCACTATTTGCCGAACCATAGGTTGTAAGAGTATAGTAATTGGAAGTGAGGATAGACTCGTTACCTGAGGTACCGACTCCGGCACGAAGTTTAAGGAAGTCCACCCAATTCACATTCTTCAAGAAGTTCTCATTCGAGATGTTCCATGCCGCCGAGATTCCAGGGAAGGTACCCCATTTGTGGTTGGTGGCGAACACGGACGAACCGTCACGACGAAGAGTGAGTCCAAGGACATATTTGTCGTCGAATGAATAGTTCGCGCGGGCGAAGAAGGAAAGTTTCTTGAAACCGAACTTCCTTGATTTGTAAAGGACATCGTCAGTGTCAGAAGACAATTGCAAAGCATAGTTTCCCAGTGCGTCCGTAGGGATGTTGAACACAGTGAAGCCGTAACTCGTTCCCTCGACAGTATAGTAGCCTGTACCTGCGACAACATTGAGGGTGTGCTTGCCGAACTTCTTGTCAAATGTCAAATATTCCTCAGAGGAGATATTCTTGTTGTAGCCGTTGGAGAATCCACCATAGTTGTCTTGAATCTGCTGGGCAAGCTTGGCCTCGGTCGGAGCGAACAACTCCCTCCTGTCAGCGGTCTGGTCATATCCGAACTGTGCCGTCAGCTTAAGCCATGAAGTAACCTGAGCCTCAAGTTTCGGAGTAAACATAAGCCTGTTTGTGACAGACCAATCCTTGATAAGAAGATAGGCAAGTGGGTTGTTGGAGTTGCCATAGACAGGAGCGTTAAGGTTGCCGTTCTCATCCTTAAGGCTGAGGTAAGGAGCGAAATAGATCGCCGAGTTGGACAAATTCGCCTCATTGGCATTCTCACGCCAATGTCCACCAGAAGGGTTGTTGGCCTTGTTCTGGGTGTACATAGCGTTCACATTCAATTTCAACCACTTGGTGATATTTGCGTCAAAATTAACACGACCGCTGATTCTGTTCAAATCCGAACCTTTCAGGACAGAGGTGTTGTCGTAGTAGTTGAATGATGAATATACACGGAATTTCTCTGTACCTCCGGAAATTGACACATTGTGGTCGTGAATGATACCAGTCCTGAAGATGTCGTCAAGATGATGATAAGTCTTCGTGTTCTGCGCGATCTCCTCAGGGGTGTAGTTCACCGGCCAACCGGAAGATGGCGCGGCTGTCTCACCGTAAGGGAAATACTTGTTCTGATAAAGCCAGTTCTCCTTAAGTTTAAGGTTCTGCTGTTCCATCATGGCCTGGGAATCAAGAGGTTCGTAGTATTTACCCGACTTCTGCACAGAGACAGAACCTGAATACGTTACCCTTGGCTTTCCCGCCTGACCGTTCTTCGTAGTGATGAGTATGACTCCGTTCGCGGCAGCAGATCCATAAATAGCAGCGGCAGAAGCATCCTTAAGGACATCAATGGAAGCGATATCGTTAGGATTCAGAGTAGCGAGCGGGCTACGGTTGGCGTTGTTTCTTCCGGCATAGTCGGTCAGTCTGGAAGGTCCTCCTTTCTCCGCATTGTTGGAATTTGAGTTGATGACTATTCCGTCAATGACATAAAGAGGAGAGTTGGATCCGTTAGGTGAAAGCTCACCACGAATGTTGGCGGAGACCGCGGAACCTGGCTGAGCCGAGGACATATTCAGTGTAAGACCTGCGACCTTTCCCTGAAGGGACGCGTCGATGCTGACAGCATTAGGGGCTTTGATGTCCTTCTCCTTCACAGAGGAGATCGCACCCGTCACGGACTCTTTGAGCTGGCTACCGTAACCAACCACAACAGCGTCTGCCAGAAGTTCAGAATCCTCCTTCAGCGTCACATTGATCACTGTGTTCGACCCAACAGGCTGCTCAACCTTGACGTAGCCAATTGAAGAATAGACAAGCACAGCTTTTGGCCCTGACACTGTGATGCTGTACTTACCGTCAGCGTCAGTTGAAGCTCCGGTGTTAGTTCCTTGCTCCATGACAAAGGCACCTATTACCGGTCCATTGGCGTCCACGACCTTGCCTGTCACAGTTTTAGACTGTGCGAATGCTGTCGTACTTCCTAAAACCAACAGACCAACAGTCACCATGATCAGTGAGACTGTTCTCAATAGTTTTGATTTTAACATTTTGACATAAATTGTTGTTAAACTATTTGTTTAACATCGCCACCAGGCCACCCGCGACACACGGCAATGACGATTATTCCTGAAAAACCACTAAATTTGACGTGAAAATGAAAAATGGGGATATTCATAAGAAAATGTTTGTGCCGGAGCCACCGGAAGGTTGTGACCTCTCGCAAGAGCACATCCTGCTGCACTGCTGCTGCGCTCCATGTTCGACCGCCATCATCGAGTGGATGGTCGGCGCCGGCTTGCGTCCCGGAATATTCTTCAGCAACTCCAACATCGTCCCTTTCCGGGAATATTCCATCCGCCGCGACGAGCTTATCCGATATGCCGCCGCGCATGGCCTTGAAACGATTGATGATGAATATGATCACGCCGCATGGCTGGCCTTTGTCCGTCGGTTGGAGACAAGTCCGGTAGCCGAGCCTGTGGTTCGGCAGGTTCAGGGATCGGTCATCCGCATCGCCGACATGCCCGAACGTGGTCCACGTTGCCTTGAATGCTTCAAGTTCCGCCTTCTGAGGGCGGCACGCTATGCCGTGGCGAACGGCTACACCCTCCTGACCACAACCCTGGCCTCTTCCCGTTGGAAGGACCTGGAGCAGGTCGATACGGCCGGCCGTTGGGCCTGCGATGTTGTCAACGGTGCTTGTGATAATGAATCCGTTACCGATTTGGATTCTGAGGTAGGTCCGGAGTCCCTTTTGTCCGGACGTAATAAAGTCTTGTGGTGGAATCAGAACTGGCGCCGTTGCGGCCTTCAGGAACGTCGCAACGCCCTGATTAAGAAATGGAATATGTATAACCAAACTTTTTGCGGTTGCGAATTCTCTCTTAAACATTAAAGCCTTTTTCATTATATTTTAAGAAAAAACTATTGCTCTTCTTCAAAAGATTTATACCTTTACAGCGTTTTTGGAATTTGCCACATGGAGAATTCCTCGTTCACAAGGATTATTTATATGTAGTTTGTGATTGTCACTGTTGACTCTTACTGCGGGGGAAAATAATTAGCTAGTACTATAATAACTATACTAAACAAATAGTTTAACAAATAGTTTAGTCACAATATTTCGTACCCTTGCAGGGATAATCACTTTCTAAAGATTTTGCCCGAAGAACTTTCAACGCTGACTTTTGTAAGGTTAAACCGCACATAGTAGGTCATTTTGGCGGAAAATAATATAAATGTCGCGCCAAACTTTAATTTTTTTCTTAACTTTGGCGATACAATCCACAGAACTAAAGGCTTTCCGGCGCGAGTCAAGGACAAGAAAGGCAATCCATCTTGTGATGATTTCCCCTTACGGTGTACTAAGGAATATGTATTCCGGAGCTGTCACGAATCAAGTGACCTTAGACGCACTTTTTGAGTGAGTAGGAGCAGTTCCACATTTGTGGATTTGTTAGAATTTGATTTTGCAGGGAGAACTTTTAATGCTAACTTTAGCGAGACGAAAACAGAAAGGCTAAGGAGCTATGATCGAAAGGGACGAGAGATTCACTTTGGCGGAGAGATATGTGGAAGAGACGGGGGTCTCCGTGTTCCTGACCGGCAAGGCCGGAACGGGAAAGACAACGTTCCTTAAGGAAATCGTGCGGCAGACATCCAAACGGTTCGCCGTCGTGGCCCCGACCGGAGTGGCGGCCATCAATGCCGGCGGAGTGACCATACATTCGTTCTTCCAGCTGCCGCTTTGTCCGTATCTACCTGACGTAAAAGAGCTTGTTACCGAATATCAGATGCCGGAGCGGATGCGTTCCCTGCGCAAGGAAAGGGTGAAGATCCTGCGGACTCTTGACCTTCTGATCATCGATGAGATCTCGATGGTGAGGGCCGACATTCTGGACGCGATCGATGACATCTTGAAGCGCTATCGGCGCAACGACCGGCCGTTCGGAGGGGTGCAACTGTTGATGATCGGGGATATTCAGCAGCTTCCGCCGGTCGTACGGGAGTCGGAGAGGCCGTTTATGGAGCAGGTATATTCATCGCCTTTCTTCTTCAATTCCAAGGTGTTGCAGCGGCTGCCGTACGTAACGATCCAGCTGGAGAAGGTCCACAGGCAGAGCGACAGGATATTCCTTGACATTTTGAATGAGGTGAGGTCGGGAAGGCCGAGTGAATGGGCTCTGAGCGAGCTGAACAAGAGGTTGGACCCTGGTTTCGTTCCGCCTGAGAATGAGCGATGGATCCGTCTCACGACCCATAACGCGCAGGCGGATTCGGTCAACGAGGCGAAAATGAACGCCTTGAAGACCGACGAGGCGACTTTCGAGGCACAAGTCGAAGGAATATTTCCGGAAAACGCCTATCCTGCTGAGACTCAGCTTCGTCTGAGGGTCGGGGCGCAGGTGATGTTCGTGCGCAACGACACTTCCGGCGAGGCGCGCTACTACAACGGAAAGATCGCGACTGTCGAGAAGGTCAAGCCGCAACTGATCGTAAAGGACGAAAGCGGTGACAGAATCGAAGTCACGACCGAGAAATGGGAGAACATCCGCTATGGACTGAATGAGGAAACCGGTGAGATTGAGGGGATTGTGGACGGCACTTTCGAGCAGGTTCCTCTGCGTCCGGCCTGGGCAGTGACGATCCATAAGAGCCAGGGACTGACGTTCGACCATGTCATCATCGACGCTGGAGCGGCGTTCTCGTTCGGCCAGGTCTATGTGGCCCTTTCCCGCTGTCGCACCCTCGAAGGTATCGTCCTGACCACCCCGATCACCCGGCGTTGCACGTTCACCAGCGAGGAGGTCACGGCGTTCGAAAGCAGCCGCGAGCCGGCGGATGAGGTGCGCCTGAAGCTGCCGGCGATGTCCAATGAATATTTCACCTCAACCCTTTGCGATGCCTTTGACCTTCAGCGGCTTCGATATCTTTACAATAGGGTTAACCGAATATATCAGGTCAACCTGTCGAATCTCTATCCGGATCAGGCCGGCAGGTTTAACAAGGTCGGTGCTGGAATATCGGAACCGGTTGGTGAGACAGCACCTCAACAGGACTCCGGCAAAGATAACCAAAAGACTTTCACCGGAATCCGTTCGCTCAGCGACACGGCCCAGAAGTTCCAGAAGCAGATCCGCTACATCGCCGCGTCCATCCACAGCGGCGCGCCGGACGACTTCCCTCTCCTGCGGGAGCGCGTCACCAAGGCTTGTGAATATTTCCGGAAAGAGTTGAAGCCGTTGGCTTTGTTCGCCTCTCCGCTGACACTCATAGAGATAGACGACAAGGAGATCAAGAAGGCATTCAAGGCAGCGGCCGAGGAGTTCCTAAGCGAGTTACGGTTCAGGTTGACGCTCTACGAGACTATCCTGTCGGAAGGATTCAGCACGAAAGAGTACCATAAACTAAAGGCAGACAATGAGTTGTCGGAGGCCAGATCGCTAAAGGCGTTGGCGAGGTCGTTCTCGGAGGCAGCTGGCGGTTCGCTTCGACAGGCTCAGCGACCGGATGCGGACGGTGAGCCTGTCGAACCGCCCATCGCAAAACAGACCCAAAAACCAGCCGACAGACAGTCGCAGGAATCAGACACCTACTCCGGCAGCGCACATCCGGAACTGGTGCAGACCTTGATCGACTGGAGGCGTGAGAAGTACCAGAAAGACAACGTCCCCGCCTACATCATCCTCCACCAGAAAACCCTCCTGGCCATAGCCGACCTCGCCCCTACCACCCGTGAGGAACTTCTCACCGTCAAAGGCTTCGGCAAGTCCAAGTGCGACAAGTACGGCGACGAGATCCTGGATGTCATCCGGCAAAGCCTCAAGAACAAATGACAGCTAATTCAATAATAATCCTATGCCAAAGATGCGGTCACGGCGAAAGGCAGGAGAAAGACTCTGATGGCGAATAATCGTCACAAGCCAAGATGATGCGTTCAATATTAATCATTTTTTATTAATATTGCGGTCCGGAAGCCGCTGCTTAGTAAGTTTTTTCAGAATCGCTTGACCACAAGGCCGCTTCCGGGACATCAGACAAACGTTATGCAGAAGAGACACACAGACAGAGAACGGTATTTCAGGGAGTTGGCCCAGACTTCCCGAGAGTTTTACATTGACTATCTCCGGAAGTTCAAGAACGTCGGAGCCGGAACACGGGTGCTGGAGATTGGCTGCGGCGAGGGCGGAAATCTTCTGCCGTTCGCCGAAGCGGGATGCTGCGTGACGGGCATCGATCTGGCTGCCAACAAGATAGCCAACGCCAAGGAATATTTCGCACAAAGGAATATGCCGGGCGAGTTCATCAGCGGAAACTTTCTGAATATGCCTCCTCGTGACTGCCGTTTTGACATCATCCTGATCCACGATGTGATAGAGCACATCGAGCCTGAAGACAAACCAGCCTTTTTCTCAGGTCTTAAAAAGTTCCTGAAGCCGGACGGAATCGTGTTCTTCGGATTCCCGGCCTGGCAGATGCCGTTCGGTGGCCATCAACAGATATGTCGGAGCGGTATCTGCTCCAAAGTTCCGTTTATGCATCTCTTGCCGGCCAGCCTTTACAGAGGCTATCTAAGAATATTCAAGGAAGATCCAGCCAAGATTGATGAGCTGCTGAGCATCAAGCGCTCGAAGATGACTCCGGAGAAGTTCGAGCGCCTTTGCAGAGAAACCGGTTTCCAGATCGTGGAGCGGAAACTCTGGCTGATCAGCCCACACTACAAGGCCAAGTTCCATCTTCGCCCGACCCGTCTGCGTCTCGGCCTCGACCACATCCCGTTCCTCCGCAACTTCCTCTCCACCTCCTGTTTCTACATCGTCTCGGCAAGGTGATGCGTTGAAATCAGTCAATGTCCTTGACGACATATTCAGTGGAGCCGAGACCCATTTCCTCAGCACGGTACACGATGCGGATGCCGTGACGCTGGCTGATCCTGTCGAGGAGGGCCTGTGTGTCGTTGTCCTTGTCTTTCGGAAGGTTGAACACCTGATCGAGGCAGAACTTGTCAAGGGCGACCGGATCGAGGGAAGCTGCCATTCCGATGTCCTTTATTGTCGGCTTGTGAGGATCACCGTCGCAGTCACAGTCAATTGAGAGATTATTAAGGACATTGATGTACACAATTCCTTTCTTGGCGGCGAAATAATCATTGACGGCCTGGGCGGCGGCGGCCATCGACTCGATGAACGGAGTGTTGCCCTCCGGGCTTTCGTCCCACTTCTCAGGAAGGTTCTGCCACAGAAGCTGATAGTCCTCAGCCTTGCCAGCCGTGTGGATGTACGCCTTGCCGTTTCGGGAAGCCACACCGATGGAAGCGTTCTTCAAGGCTCCACCGAATCCACCCATCGCGTGTCCTTTGAAGTGCGACAAGTCGATCATAAAATCGTAATTGGCGATGTGAGAGCCGACTATGTCGTACTTGATCCATTTGTCATCCTTCACAGGAATCTTAATCTCGCCTTCCGAATCCATAATGTCCACCGGAGCGATCTTGTCATAGCCTCTTTCAGCGATCGCCTTGAGGTGATCCTCTGTGTTGCAGCGGTTTCCGCCATAGGCCGTGTTGCACTCAACTATGGTTCCGTTGACTTTATGCACGAGCGGTGCGATAAACTCTGGCCTCAGATGATTGGACTTCTCGGACTCTCCTGTGGAGATCTTTACGGCGACTTTCCCCTGCGCCTCAACACCCAACGCCTCGTACAGTTTCACAAGAGCCTCTGGAGAGATGTCCTTCGTAAAATACACGACCGGGGTTTCCTGCTTACCCTTGTTGTTCCCGTTGCATCCACATAACATCATCGGCAGCGACAGCAGTGTCGCCATCATCACACTCTTAAACGCTAATCCTTTCATATTCATTATTGTGCTAAAAAGTTTATCTCAGTCTTGGGCTTGCAAATCCAAACCACAAGATAAACATTTTCTATTAATTGGCGTGTATTTTGTTATAAATCCGGCGCTAAAACGTTATATTTAAGCGTTTGTGAATTTCCTTCAAAAAAACTATTGCTTTATAGAAAAACATACCTATCTTTGCAGTGTATTAATAAACTAATACACAAAACAGGTGAGAAATATCCGGTCACAGAGCTTGTCGAAGTGACGGAAGACCAGTAAAGAAGACAAGACGATCTTCAAGAAGTATATGAAAAAGAAACAACAGCCCATAGGGCAAAAAAGATAACAACCAAATGCTGATTGAATTAAAAGACGTCAACAAGACCTACCAGGGTGCGCAGCCTCTGCACGTGCTCAAGGGCATTGACCTTACCATAGGAAAGGGAGAGTTTGTCTCCATCATGGGAGCTTCGGGATCAGGCAAATCCACGCTTCTGAATATTCTTGGAATATTGGACAACTACGATTCTGGTGAATATCGCATAAATGGCAACCTGATCTGGAATCTCTCCGAAACAAAAGCCGCCGAGTACAGGAACAAGATGATCGGATTCATATTCCAGTCCTACAATCTGATAGGGTTCAAGACGGCGGCGGAGAACGTTGAGCTGCCGCTTTTCTATCAAGGTGTCGGCAGGCAGAAGCGGCACAGGATGGCGATGGAATTTCTGGAAAGACTTGGGCTGAAAGAGTGGGCTGACCACTATCCTAACGAGATGTCCGGAGGTCAGAAGCAGAGGGTGGCGATCGCCCGCGCGCTGATCACAAAGCCGAAGATCATCCTTGCCGACGAACCCACAGGAGCCTTGGACTCAAAGACTTCCGTGGAGATTATGAACCTGCTGCGGGAACTCAACGAGAAGGAGAACATGACCATCATCGTCGTGACCCACGAGAGCGGAGTAGCCAACTTCACCAACCGCATCATCCACATCAAGGACGGTGTCATCGGCAAGATCGAGCAGAACATTCGTCACGACGCCTCTCCGTTCGGCGAGGGCACAATAATGAAGTAAGCGATGAGAGATCTGTTTGAAGAAATCTGGAGCAACATCCGGAGGAACAAGCTCCGCACCGCCCTCACAGGCTTCGCCGTGGCCTGGGGAATATTCATGCTCATCTTCCTGCTTGGGGCCGGCAACGGCCTGATCCACGCGCTGGAGAGCAACAACAATGATTATATGACCAACACGATGAACGTCTGGGGCGGCCGGACTTCCAAGCCATACAACGGAATGCGAGAAGGCCGAAGGATCGACTTGAACGACAAAGACATAGACATCACCCTCGGCCCGGACTTCGCGGATAATGTGGAAAAGGCCGGCACAATACTCACCCAAGCGAGCCTCACCACAAGCTACGGCAAGGAATATATCGTCAAGCAGGTCAGCGGAGTGAGCCCTGAATATTCAGAAATGAACAAGCTCAGCCTCCTCTACGGCAGGTTCATCAACGAGATAGACATCAAGGAGAGGAGAAGGGTCATCGTGATGGACAGCAACGACGCGAGGGAGCTTTTGGGCGTGACGGGAGAGAAAGAGGAAGGGCTGACGGCTCTTCAAAAGGCAGCCGCGGCTGAGGCCCTGATCGGGAAATATGTCAAGGTCAACTCCTCTATGTTCCAGGTCATCGGCATCCTGAGGCCGAGTGAAAACGGCTGGTCAAACCTCTACACGCCGATCAGCACCATCCGGACAATCTACAACAGAGGCAAGGAGATTGATGAATATACTTTCTCGTTCCACGGGCTGGACTCCGAGGAGGAGAACAGGGCGTTCGAGGATCGGCTGCGCGCATCGCTGAACAAAAACCACAACGCGGCGCCGGATGACAAAAGTGCGGTGGGAATATGGAATATCCTGACAATGAATATGGAGATGAACAAAGGAATGTTGATGATCCGCACAGCATTATGGATCATTGGAATCCTGACACTGTTGAGCGGAATCGTTGGGGTCTCCAACATCATGCTGATCTCCGTCAAGGAGCGGACACACGAGTTCGGGATCCGCAAGGCGATCGGCGCGAGCCCGTGGGCCATACTGAAACTGATCATTTCCGAAAGCATCATCATCACCGCGTTCTTCGGCTACGTCGGAATGGTGCTCGGAGTTCTGGCCAACGAGTGGCTCGATCATATTTCCGGAAACATGGTGATGGACTTCGGGCTTTACCAGCAGACGGTCTTCAAAGACCCGACGGTTGGCCTGAACGTCTGCTTCGGAGCCACAATCCTGCTGGTCATAGCTGGCACCATCGCCGGCCTCGCCCCCGCCCGAAAAGCCGCCAAGGTCCGCCCGATTGAAGCCCTCCGCAGCGAATGATAAAATAAGGAGACAACTGAAAACCAATTGAATATATTCATAAATAATTGTAAGGAAATTATTAAATTTCATAGAATGAAATTTTTCGATATAGACCGATTCAAGGAAATCCTTGACACGCTGACCCGCAACAAGGGACGGAGCCTGCTGACCGGGTTCGGGGTGTTCTGGGGAATATTCATGCTGCTGTTCCTGCTGGGCGGCGGCGACGGGTTCAAGGTGATGCTGAACCAGCAGATGGGAGGGTTTGCGTCCAACTCGGCGATGATCTGGTCCCATAACACGTCCAAGCCATACAAAGGCTTCAACAAGGGACGTTACTGGGAGATGAACATCAAGGACGTGGAGATTCTCAAGGAAAAGGTTCCTGAAGTGGACATCGTGTCGCCTCAATGCTTCAGTTGGTCCAGAGGCGAGGCAACCTACGAGGACAAGTCATCAAGGTGCAACGTCAAGGGGTTGAAGGCCGACTTCGCTAAAATAGAGACACCGACGATAGTTTACGGACGCTACATCAACGAGATGGACGTGGCGCAGAAACGCAAGGTCTGCGTGATAGGAAAGCAGGTTTACGAAAACCTCTATCCCAAGGGGGTGGACCCGTGCGGAACCAGAATCAAGATCGGCCCGGCATATTACCAGGTCATCGGAGTTGACTACAACGAACACAGTGTCATCAGCTTCGGAGGCAGGCAGACCGAGGCCATCGTGATTCCGATTTCCGTAGTGCAGGCCGTTTACAATATGGGTGACAAAGTACAGGTGATGGCGGTCACGGCTAAAGAAGGGATCGTGATGAGCGACATCATCCCGAAGATCAGAAAAGCCATCGCAAGCAACCACTACATAGACCCGACAGATGAACAGGCAGTCACCGTCCTCAACACCGAAATGTTTTTCATGATGATAGACAGTCTGTTCAAAGGCGTGAACTTCCTGATCTGGCTGATTGGAATCGGGACGTTGCTGGCCGGTGTGATCGGCGTCTCGAACATTATGATGGTGACGGTCCGGGAACGTACCACGGAAATCGGAATCCGCCGAGCCATTGGAGCGACTCCGAAGATGATTCTATCGCAGATCATCTGGGAAAGCATCCTGCTGACAGCCGTGGCCGGAATGTTGGGCCTGCTGTTCTCGGTGCTGATCCTGCAAGGGTTGGAGCTGGCCTTCACGACAGACGGCATCCTTCAGGCTCCGTTCCAGATCAGTTTCTGGACAGCTGTCGGAACTCTTCTCGGGTTGACTGTTCTCGGAGTCGTGGCCGGACTCGCCCCGGCGGCCAGGGCTATGAGCATCAAACCGGTGGACGCTATGAGGGATGAATAAGCCGCTTCGGGAACAAGACATATTAAGGATGAGCAAACATATTCAAAGATAGATAGTCAAGAATCAATATTCGGAAATAAAAAGTCAAGCAATATGAAAAAGTATTTCAAGTACATTCTGTTCGCCGCCATCATCGTGGTGTTCGCTGGCACATTCTACTTCCTTTGGAAAAAGTCACGTCCGCAGGAGATCCGCTACGAGGAGCTTTCCGCCGAGATCGCCGACATCAAGAAGACCACCCTCATCACCGGCACCATTGAGCCGCGTGACGAGGTGAACATCAAGCCGCAGATCAGCGGCATCATATCCGAGATCTACAAGGAGGCTGGTGACCAGGTGAAGGAAGGCGAGGTGATCGCCAAGGTCAAGGTCATTCCTGAGATGGGTTCGCTGAGTTCGGCGCAGAGCCGTTTGCGCATCGCCGAATTGAACCTTGAGCAGGCACAGACCAACTTCGGACGTGAAAAGGCTCTCTACGACAAGCAGTTGGTGAGTGCTGAGGAATATGACCAAGTGCGTCAGGCCCTGGATCAGGCAAAGGAGGAAAAAGAGGCAGCTGAGGAGGCTCTGGAGGTTGTCAGGGACGGAGTGTCAAAGCGCAACGCCACGGCCAGCTCGACGCTGATCCGCTCGACAATCACAGGGTTGATCCTCGATGTTCCGGTCAAAGTCGGTAACTCGGTGATCCAGAGCAACACATTCAACGACGGAACAACCATAGCCACGGTGGCCGATATGAACGACCTCATATTCAAGGGCAATCTGGATGAGACAGAGGTCGGCAAGGTCGATGAAGGCACGAGGATGAGAATCACCATCGGAGCGGTGCAGGGCGTGGAAATGGACGCTGTCCTTGAATATATTTCCCCGAAGGCCGTGCAGAACAACGGTGCTAACCAGTTCGAGATCAAGGCCAGGGTAAGCCAGTTGGACAGCGTGAAGATCCGTTCAGGCTACAGCGCGAACGCCGAGATCACTTTGGAGCACGCCGACTCAGTTTTGGCAGTGCCTGAGGCGGCAATCTCATTTGAGAAGGATTCCACGTTCGTCTATCTTGCCGAGGGTGACGGACAGTATAAACGCCAGCCTGTCACCACAGGGCTGAGCGACGGGGTCAAGATAGAGGTGAAGAGCGGACTGGGCAAGGATCAGAAAGTCCGTGGTAATCAGATATTCACAGACAAGAAATAGCGCTATGAAAAGAATATATTCATTGATTATTTTTGGTCTGCTGACTGTGGGGCTTTCCGCGCAGGATGGCAGGCTGTGGACGCTTCAGGACTGCATCGCGCACGCTCTTGAGAACAACATTTCCCTCAAACAGCAGGAGATTCAGGTCAAGCAGCAGGAAATTCAATTGAACACATCCAGGAACAGCAGGTTGCCGGGTGTGAGCGCAAGCGCAAGCGAGAACTTCTCGTTCGGACGAGGATTGACTGCTGACAACACCTATTCAAACACCAACACTACCAGTACGGGAGTCAGCCTCGGAGCTTCAGTGCCAGTGTTCCAAGGACTCAGGATCAACAACTCGATTAAACATGACGAACTGAACCTCAAGGCCGTGACGGCTGATTTTCAGAAGGCTCGCGAAGATGTCAGTGTCGCCGTGGCGCAGGCTTATGTGCAGATTCTCTACAATATGGAGCTTCTGGATGTGGCCAGGAATCAGGTCAGCATCGATTCGCTTCAGGTCGAGAGACTCTCGGCGATGGAGCTGAGCGGCAAGGCCAGCAAGGTTCAGGTGGCTCAGCAGAAAGCTGCGCTGGGACAGAGCCGACTGTCTGAGACTCAGGCCGCCAACAGTTTACGATTGTCGCTGTTGGATCTGAGCCAGTTGTTGGAGTTACCGAATCCTGAAGGATTCTCTATCGTCCGTCCTTCGGTTTCCGTTGACGGGCTGCTTCTGAGCAATCCGGAGGACATCTACGCGCAGGCAGTGGCCTGCAAGCCGTCAATCCAGGCGGAGCAGTTCAGGCTGGATGCCACAGAATATTCCATCAGGAACGCAAAGGGGGCCCGTCTGCCATCTCTTATGGCCAGCGGTGGTCTGGGAACCAATTACTACACGATGAGCAGTCATTCCAGCGATCCGTTCGCAGACCAGATCAAGAACAATTTCAGCCAATATCTTGGTCTTAGCCTGAGCATTCCGATTTTCTCCGGATTCCAGACCAGGAACCAGATCCGTTCCGCCGAGCTTTCGAGGACGAACCAGATGTTGCAGTTGGAAAACAGCAAGAAAAGCCTCTACAAGGAGATCCAGCAGGCGTATTACAACGCTGTGGCGGCTCAGGAGAAATTCCGGTCAAGTCTGGACGCTGACACCAGCGCGAAGGAGTCGTACGAGCTTGTGCTTGCGAAGTACGAGAACGGCAAAGCCAACATCACTGAGTTCAACGAGGCTCGGGACAGTTTCCTGGAATCAGAATCCAATCTGGCCCGCGCCCGCTACGAGTTCCTGTTCTCGGCCAAGTTGCTGGACTTCTACAGGGGACAGAAACTGATTTTTTAAGCTTTCGTGCGTAAATCATGCTCATCTGCGCACTGGAACTTGAACATACCCGGCACTCGTGCGTAAATCAGATTTATCCACGCACCACTTATCCGTAAACCACCTTCTGTGCGTAAGGCTGATTCTTTCACGCACAGAAGGTTCTTTAGACAGGGCCGGTGCGTGAGCGGCAAGGTTATGCGCACAAAGACTTTCAAACAAACGGATCCGGTTCCGGAGCGTTCTTGTCGTAAGAAAGGATGGTGGCGTTGCCGGAAAGAATGTCGTACCCGTGCTCGGCAAGGCTTTGCAGCTCGAACTCTCCGGGATAGACCTCAACCGGGGCGATGAACTCCACCCTGCTTCGGATCCCGTCCACGATGTCCTGCCCGTAGGCTCCCCCTCCGGTCAGCAGAATCACATCCACTTCCCCGCAGACATCAGCCGCCTCCGAAGCGATGTACTTGGCGATGTTGAGAACAAAGGCCTCCATCCAGACCTTTGCCCGGACATCACCATCCTCTCCCCTGCGGACAATCTCCTTGAGGTCATTCGTCCCGAAGAACGCCACGGCTCCGCCCTTGCCCATCAGTTTCTTCTTTATCTCCGCTTTGGAATATTCACCGCTGTAGCAGAGGTCAACCAATTGGAAACCAGGACAAGAGCCGACTCTCTCCGGGGTGAACGGTCCGTCTCCTCCGACTCCGTTGTTGGAATCAATCACCTTTCCGTTCCTGTGAAGAGTGACGGTGATCCCGCCGCCGATATGGGCGACAATGGCGGTGATGTCATTCTGGATATACCCGTGATCTTTCAGATAGCGCCTGACGACAGCCCTTGAGTTGAGCGCATGAAAGAACGGTCTGCGCTGGAATTCCGGCAAACCTCCCACACGGCACTCCGGCAGCATCTCATCAGCCATCGGCGGGTCGGCAATGTACGCCCGGCAGACTCCGAAAGGCATCTCAACTCCTCTGGCAACGTTCTTTTCTGTTATCTCTTTCGCCAGATCGTCAGCGATGATCGCGCTCAGGTTGCAGGCGTGCCTCCCGTACTTGCAGCTCCGCAGCACCTCCCGCATGTCCTCGTTCACTGAATATATTCCCGTGACCACCGGATAGAAGAGTCCGCCACGCGCCATCACGATGTCGATGTCCTGTGCGTGGATCCCCTTGCCGCGCATGAATATTCTTACATCATCCCGCCGCAGCGTGTCCTGCTCCATCACATCCTTGAACCCGGCCAAATCCTCCGCCTTGTGCGCAAGATTCTCCTCAAACGCAAGTTCCCCGTCCACAAAGTACCCGATCTTCGTCGATGTCGATCCCGTGTCGATCGCCAGCAACCGCCCTTTTTGATTTGTCATGTCAGTTTCGTTTTCTTGGCAGGCATCCCTCACATGTCCCACGAACCGCAAACACGCGACAGGAGAACCTTTCCCAGTTCAAATTTATCCGACACTTTCAACATCACGAAAAATAAGTGGTTATTCCCAGTCAATTACCGCCAACCCCGGAAATTCGTTGTAAAATCATGAATATGTTGGTGAAATTCCACCAAACAACCGATTCTTTAGCGGTCACGAAACACATCGGTTCCCCCCTAAAAGACCTTCGATGTCATGAATTGGAAGATTATCTCAACTCTGCCTCGATGCCTCGATTCGCTCAAGAGACAATCCCGTGGCAATCCCAATCTGCTCAACCGGGATGCCTAACGACAGCAAAGACTTGGCGACTTTCTCTATACCTTTCTCTATACCCTTCTCTATACCCTTCTCGACGCCTTCCGCCGTGCCTTGTTCGACACCGGCCTCAAAGCCCTTGCGGTAACCCTGCTGTCTGGCTCCCTCTATGTACGGGCGCATCTCTTTCTCTGTCATCATATCGTTGAAATAGTTGTCAATCTCCTTGTCGTCAAGACCGCTGACACGCATCGCCCGTTCCAACCTCACAAACTCAGCGTCTTTCTCCGACCTCGACTTCGCAAACATAGCGAAATTTCTGAATATCAGGCACCATGCCGCAACCGGACTGTCATATTCATCAGCCTTTCAATCAGCGACTTTCAGGAATATGGCCCCTTGGTTAATGGTAGTTTGGTCATCGGCATTCCGCCTGACGGCACTGTTTCTCTCTGCAGTCTCCATAGTTAAAGTGGTGATGATGAATGTTATTTGGTCACTGGATCCCTTACGGAACCCGCCCGCAATATCGGAATTGTAAACGTAAAAAACGAAAAGAAACACATGCAACTCATAAAAAACAGAAATTTCTTGATGATACCCCCGAAGATACCACTCCATGAGGAATACAATCTACGCTCAGAGCTCCCTGCAAGGCGCTCAACCCGACAACCCGCCTCGGTAATCCGAGCAAGTTGATCCAGATTTCAGTGCGCATTGTATTAGAAAACCACAAGTCATCCCGCTTCTTATTCGTGGACATAACTGATAGTGACACCCCCTCAAGTCCGGCCACCACTTGAAGGCATCGCCATTGGCCTTTATGAACTCAAGATCCCTCAGGCAACGCATTGGGTCATTTTCGTTCCCCAAGAGTGTTCCGCAACACTCTTGAGAGACATTTCAGCCCGAAAACGTTGCCCAAGCGCCCCTCCCCGAAAAATCACTGAGAAATTTAGACTCTTGACATCACCAAGGCACCGCCATCCCTCGTTTCGGAGAATCGGCGGTGCCTTGTCGAATTTACAGCACATTAAAATCATTCAGACATACGTGCCGGCTCTTGTCAATCATCACAGTATGCCCCAAATTTTATCTGCTCTGGGTAAAATGATCGGAACCACGCAAAACGCTTGTCTGTCCTTACGACCTCATCAAGGCTTCACTGACTTGATCAACCGTCAAAGGATGATAATGCCATCCATAATCTGGATTCTTATTTATCGCCTCGGCTGTCATCCATCCCTCTTCACCATGAAGAATCATGCCCCCGCTACGCCGCAAAGCCGTTTTTCTATTTTCAACCAAGACCTCATACGCCGCTTGCTGGATAAATGTGTGAAATAATTTCATATAGTAATATTTTCGTAGATGACTACACCTATGGGGCGGCTCCGTGGCAAAGATACGAGAAACGCGTGGAGGGTTAGGCAATGATGTTCAATGCATTAACGAAATGCCTTTGGGTTGATTCGACTAAAGGAGAGGCGGCTTTTAACTGATATTCAAGAAGTTAGACATCACCCATTGAGAATGAGGGCGTGGCAGATAGATGACTGGTAATCAAGGACAAGAGCTCTTGCCTGATGGTTGGAACCGCACCAGGAATAACATCATAAGCCTAAATATCAATCAGTTAAATGCCACGAGCCAGCCCCACCACATACCACCACCACCTTAACGTTCGCCACCACACACCGCTTTTCTTCACACGCCCTTACCTTGCCAGGCTTCCGCACAACAGCGATAAGAATCCCCAACACAAACGGGAGAATCCCCCTGTTTTCCACTGCGCACAAATTTTATCATAAAATGATAAAATGTCATATTGGTATCATAAGACATTGTGAATATGATAAATCCATTCATCACTACCGGTTATGACGGTGCCAAATACTTTTGCGACAGGGTCAAAGAAACAGGGGTCTATCAAGTTTATGACCTGTTTCTTGATATTTGGATCCGAGAGCGTTATTTAAGGTAATCGCTCCTCCAGGATAGACATCGAAGTTACGGCATAGCCGGGGCGAGGATCTCGGCGATGGCGGCGGTTTCGATGAGGAAGCCGTCGTGGCCGTAGGGGGTCTCGATCTGGTGGTAGCGGGAGCCGGGGATCAATTCCGAGAGGGGGCGCATATCCTCGGGCGGGAAAAGCTCGTCTGAGGACATACAGATGAAGGTGCAGTCAGTTTTGATCTGAGCAATGGCTTTGGCGACACCTCCACGGCCACGTCCTACGTTGTTGCTGTCAACCTCGTCACAGACATATAGATAGGAATATGCATCCCAATCCTTGACGAACTTGGAGGTCTGGTGACGGTAATATGAGCCGACCTTGCCGGCGAAGATGGTGTCGTCACTGTCCTCGTTCTGCTTGAAGAGGCCCTCCTCACAGCGATATGTCAGCAGGGCGATCGCGCGGGCAGCCTTGAGACCCTCCATGCCGCCATTCAGGTCACGGTGCTCCTTAAAGGTCGGATCAGCCAGAAGAGCCATGCGGCTGGCGGCGTTGAATCCGGCGAGCCAAGGGGTCACGCGGGCACCGGTGGCGATGAAGAATATCTTTCCGAATATGCCGGGACGCATCACGGCCCACTCAAAGGACATGAATCCGCCCATCGATGTTCCGATCAGCATATCAATTTTCTCTATTCCAAGATGTTGGCGCAGAAGATCGAAGGCGCGGACGGTGTCACGCACGGTCACTCTGGGGAAATCGAAATAGTAGGGTTTGCCGGTTTTCGGATTGGCTGACGCCGGGCTTGACGAACCGCAGGCCGAACCAAGGACGTTGGCGCAGATGACGAAATATTTCCCGGTGTCGATCAGTCTGCCGGGACCTACCAGAGCTGGCCACCAACTTCCCTCCGGATCAGAATCCGCGGTGAGGGCGTGGCATAGCCAGATCACTTTCTTGTCCGGTGAATATCCAAACGGCGATGTGTGGTAGGCAACCTCCAGATTGTCAATGCTTCCGCCGGACTCAAACTCGAACTTTCCTTCAATCTTATAGATGTGCTTGATCATTGTCTTTCAATGGTGTGAATGAATATCCTTTACGACGCAACTCCCTGATCAGCCCAGGCAGTTTGTCGTAGAACTTGTCAGTCCTGGCCGGATCCGTTCCGAAATGGATCAGCATGATGTGGCCGTTCAGACCATTGGGATCCGTCCTTTCATATTCCCAAATCCTGCTGAGAATCTCCTTGCTACTGAAATAACGCTTCATTTCGGGGGTGGTGTAGTCGCCGTTGGTGATGGTTCCGGGGGTGTAGTTGATGACCTGCAATCCAAGCTGTCTGGCCCATGAGGAGATTGTCGCATTGTAGTGCTCGTAAGGCGGTATGAAGTACGGCGCATCGGTGATGCCGAACTCCCGCAACACCTTGTAGCTCTTGAATATATCCTCGTTGAACTCTTGCCTTGTCACCAGAAGTGAGTCACGGTTGCCCCAAGGGGCGTAGAGCAGGTGGCCGTAGGAGTGGCTTCCGACGTAGTGTCCTTCGGCGACAAGTCTTCTGACAACATCAGGGTACATCTCGAAGAACTCTCCGGTGAAGAAGAATCCGCCTTTGATGTTGTATTTTCTCAATGTGGAGATGATTCTTTCCGCTCCGTCGGCCTTGTCGGCGGCGGTGAACACAAAGTCTATGCGCTTGACTGACGGGTCGGTTCTGATTATTCCGCCGTCTTGGTAGATGTTATTGTCGGGTTGGGTATTATTGGTGGGGGCGTCGGTGGCAATAGACACCGCGGGCCTATCGCTTCGCGACCCTATCCGGGTGAATTGCCCGCGGCATCCATTGCCACCGACGCCTTCGCCCGAAGAGCCGAGATTTTCATTCACTATGCCTTTGGTGGAAATATTCTCCTTCATTTTGGAGCCATCACTTGCATTTGCTACTTTGCCGGCAGAAGCGTCAGTTAATTCAGCGGCTCCGTCAGCGGAAAGCGCGGCAGCATTGGATTTTGCCGTCCATTCGCCCGGATAGGGTTGCGTAGCAACAGGACGGCAAGGTCCAATGCCGCCGCGCGCCTCCTCCGAACAAACCCTTCCCTCACGCTGATAGTAAGACAACGGAAATGTCAGCGAGGCCGTGCCATCCATTGTCGGCTCGTTGGTGGAATAGTCGTGAGTGCTGTCGTGGTAAACCAAATCGCCCGGCTGGAACTCCTCGTAGTTGACTCCACCATCGGTACGGATGCCCAGAAGACTTCCGAATATCGTCGCATAGACAGGACCGTCAACCAAACCACCGGTGGTGTTGCCCATCTTGTAGTTGATGATGAAAGAATGAGGCTGTGTCGGGAATATTCCACCTTTCGGAAGCTCAACGATCATGCTCACACCCCACGGATTGCACCCCAGAAGCCAGTCACGCAAAGAACCTTCCATCTCCTGATAGGTCGTGTCACCGGTCAGCTCACGGTAAAGGATGCACTGGGTCAGCATCGCCGAGGTCAGATTGTTCGAGCACCATATTCCCGGAATGCCGAACATAAACGGATGATCCTTGCCGCGCTCATAGACACGCTGGATGCCCGAACGGATGTTCCTTATGAACTCCGCCGAGACCTTGCCGCCGAAGTTCCTCGCGATGCGGTAATGCCCCATATTCATAAAAGGATACCACTGGTAGTGGCGGGCGCTGTCGGCTCCCATCCAAGGGGTCACCGGCTCGCGGCGGGCATATTCAATGGCCTCGGTTCTGTACTTCTTGTCGCCGGTGCGGCGGAACATCTCGTAGGCGGCCAACTCCATATCATCCACCCAGTTATCCTCCTCGTAGATGTAAGGGGAAACCACCGAGGCGGTCTGGCAGACACCTGGCTTGGCTACTCCGGCATCGTAGGCGGCCTGCGCCTTGGCACCTATCTTCTCCGCAAACTCAGGATAGAAAGGCTTCAGGATCTCTGCGCCAAAGGCGAAGTCCGAAGCGAACTTTCCTGCGGTGCTGGCCACTCCGGTCGTCTTGTTCTTGTCCCCACGCTTGCCTCTCTGCTGAGGCTCACCGGAGCAGAACCACACCGGCCTGTACTCGCCTTTTCCCCAACCATAGTCAGCCTGGTCGTCATTCGGGACACGCATTCCGACATGGTCACGGTCATCCGCAATCTGGTTGTACATCTCACCCGGCTCAGGGTTCATCTTGTCAAGCCATTTGAGTCCCCAGTAAATCTCATCTATGATGTCAGGAATCCCGTTCCGACCCGGCGTTCCGTCAGCCAGATGATTGTCCGAGAATGCCTCCGGATTGCTCTGATAGGCGAACATCATCTGGTAAATCGCGTTGGCTGAGGTGGTTGTGTACTGGAGGCAGTCCGAAGCGTCGTGCCAACCTCCGGTCACGTCAAGGAAAGTGCTGTCTTTCTTAGGATCCGGATGCCCGACGATGATTCCGTCCTTGCGGTGGCAACTGTCTTTGAAGAAAGGGTTCCAACCGCAACGCTGCTGACGCATATAGTTCAGCACAAAATCGGCCGCTCCGTCATAAACCTTAGGATTTATCGGGAATATCTCCGAGCGGGTCTCGCCTCCTGATGACAATACCTTAATATAATAGGCACCGTCGGTCTTCAAGGCACTGAAATCCAGGCGGCAGGTTGTCTTCATCTGCCCAAGCGCGCCCGTCGGCCTCACGGCATCAGACCTCCAGGCAACATCTCCGGTAAAAGCGTCAACCAATTCAAAGCCATCAACCTTGACGGCATCATCACTCATAAAAACAGCCACCTTGGTGGCCTCCGGCAGATAGCCTATCTGGTTGATTCTGACCCAAGATCCGGCGAAAGCCTGAACGGCGGCCAAAGCCAGGAGCGCGATGGAAACTAATCTTTTCATTATCCTGTGGTTTATGCGATTCTTTTCAAAAAATTAATGAATATATTCTTAAAGACGCAAATTTAGGAAAATTAACCGTCCAAAATGTAGAAAATGCTTACTTTTCACTTCACCCACTCCAACCAATTCTCTGGTGTTATGATAGTTTTCTCCTTCACATCATAAGTAGTGAGAAATGTGTTAGGGAACTGATTATTGGCACGTTTGGGATTCCACTTCATCTCAAAGATGGAGAACTGCCCATCGCACTCCTCTATGTAATCTATCTCTTGCCGCTGGTTGGTACGCCAGAAATAACTATTCACGTACCGACAGCCATACTGATTTGCCTTGATACGCTCGCTGATGAAGAAATTCTCCCACAAAGCACCCACATCTTGGCGAAGAGCAAGAGGCGCGAAGTTCTGCAAAATGGCATTGCGGATGCCATTATCGTAAAAATAGAATTTCTTGGCTCGCTTCAACTCCGTGCGAAGATTACGACTGAATCCATTGAGTTTAAAGACAATATAGCATTTTTCCAACAAGTCAATGTACTTCTCTACAGTCTTGTTGTCCGTACCCACCGTTTGAGCCAACTCATTATACGACACCTCGCTCGTAACTTGTAAAGCCAAAGCCGTAAGGAGCTTGCCCAATAGCGCAGGGCGACGCACACTCTCCAGGTTCAGCAAATCCTTATACAAATAACTGCTGGAGAGATTATACAGCAAATCCTTTGCATCCTCTTGATGATTGAATATGTCAGGATATGAACCGAAAATGAGACGACTCTCCAAGGTTTGCTTCACAGAAAGCAAGCCTTGCGCATTCAGGAGTTCCCCTGTTGACAGGGGGAAGAGATGATATTCAAATTTTCTTCCTGTCAAAGGTTCGTTGAGTTTGTTTTGGAGCTCAAAAGAGGAAGAGCCTGTCACCAACAACTGCACTTCAGGGAAATTATCCGTAATCCGCTTCAATGTCATACCGATATTCTCCACCCTTTGCGCCTCGTCAATGACAAGTATCTTATTCTGCCCTATCAGCAATTTCAACTCTTGCGTGTTCATCGCCGTCAGCATCTCCTGCACCTCTGGCTCATCACAATTCAGACGCAAAACAGGCTCCTTGCGTCCCTCCAACACCATATTGAAGAGCGTACTCTTACCAACTTGCCTTGCCCCTATCACAACGATTGCCTTACCAGCAAACATCCGGGACTCTATCACGTCTTGTAATTGTCGTCGTATCATATCGTTGTTCACATTGGATCTGCTGCAAAGATAGCAAAACAATGTCCCTAATCCCAAAATTTATAGTGATTTTTGGGATTATAATCCTAAATTTAATACTAATTTTTGGGATTAGAGACAGGGATTGATATTTCAATCTTCTTATACGCCAGAGTTAGTTATTCCTTTTTTTCCTGTTCAACAACACAGTTCCTACGATGAACAAGACTGAAAGTCCGCCGAAAAATACCACGGCAATCACGGCATAAGTCTTTCTGCTAAAGTCAGTGAAGAAAGTTAACCAAGCCAAAAGAATAATCAGAGGCAGGAAGATAGAAAGGAATAGAAGATTATTAGGCTTGCGTTCATTACCTGCTTTCCTGCCAATTGACGTGTAAAAGTCAATCAAGGAAATATTCAGGCAAGATATAACGCCTAAACAAAACAGGAAAGAATTTGACGAATCAGTCAGATCCCCTCCAATGCACAATAGAGAAAGACAGACAATGGTTACAATTGTCCAAATTGTTTTGTATGCGATGCTCATCTATTCTTAAAAAAGGCTTGTAGTCAAAATCATTATATTGCTAATATACAAATAATATTTGCAATGCCAACTATTTTTTACGTTTCCAAGTTAATTATCCCACTATATCAATCGCTGCTTTACCGGACTCCTTGGAATCAAAACATCAAAAACAAGAATAATTGCGGCCTATACGCAGAAAATGCTTACTTTTGTCCTAAAGGCCAATGAATATGCCGCCTCGCGCCAAAAAGAGGACGGCCACGACTGAATCACTGAATATGGAAGAATACAGAATAGGCAACGGTTACGATGTGCACGCCCTCAAGGAAGGGCTGCCGATGTGGCTCTGCGGAGTCAGGATCGAGAGCGAGACGGGATTCGTGGCGCATTCCGACGGGGATGTGGCCATACACGCGCTGTGCGACGCTCTTCTCGGTGCGGCCGCTCTCGGGGACATAGGACTACATTTCCCTGACAATGACGACAGATGGAAAGGCGTTGACAGCAAACTGCTTCTGAAAGAAGTGATGTCGATGGTAAGGGCCAAAGGCTATGAGCTCGGCAACGCGGACATCACGATAGCTCTACAGGCTCCGAAACTGCGCCCGCACATAGACGCGATGCGTTCCAAGCTCGCGGAAGTGATTGGAACAGACATCGACAACATCTCGGTAAAGGCCACGACCACAGAACGTCTCGGCTTCGTCGGCAGGAAGGAAGGCTGTGAGGTCTGGGCCACAGTTCTCATATTCAAAATTTGAATAATCCAATCATGATGACTGATTTCAATGAATAATGAAATAAAGTTATCGTGATTTGCCTTCAAAAGCTTACTTTTGCATATAATACCCTATTGATAGCACAATATGAGCCCTTTATCAGTAATAATCACAGTTCTGGCGTACTTTGCCGTGATGTTCACGGTGTCTTGGATCTCGTCGCGTAACGCGGACAACGCAGGATTCTTCAACGGGGGGCGCAAGGCGCCGTGGTGGATCGTGGCGATCGCGATGCTCGGTGCGCCGATGTCCGGAGTCACATACGTCTCTGTGCCGGGAATGGTCGGCGTGGGAGGCACGGCTATGGGTTATCTACAGATGGTGCTCGGATTCTTTGTCGGCTACATCATCATCGCCTTCGTCCTCACACCTATATTCTTCAAGATGAATATGGTGTCGATCTACCAATATCTTGACGACCGGTTCGGAGTCTCCTCGCACAAGACGGGAGCATGGTTCTTCTTCATTTCCAAGATTTTGGGAGCCGCGGTCAGACTATTCCTCGTCTGCGTGACGCTCCAGTTGATGATTTTCGAGCCGCTTGGACTGCCATTCATCCTGAACGTGATCGTCTCCGTGGCCATCGTGCTGCTGTACACGTTCCGTGGCGGGGTGAAGTCCGTGATCTGGACAGACACATTGAAGACAGTCTGTATGATTGTCTCCATCGTGCTGGCGATTGTGTTCATTGCCAAGGATCTGGGTCTTAATTTCTCCGGCGTGGTGCGGACGGTGCGTGAGAGTTCATATTCAAAGATGTTCTTCTTCGATGATGTGAACCACCCTGAATATTTCTGGAAGCAGTTCCTGGCGGGCGTGTTCACCGTGATCGCGATGACTGGTCTGGACCAGGATATGATGCAGCGCACGTTGAGCAGCCGCAACGCCAAGGATTCGCAGAAGAACCTCATTACCAGCGGTTTGTTGCAGATTCCAGTGATATTCCTGTTCCTCTGCCTGGGGGTGCTTTTGTACATATTCGCAGGTCAGAAGGGCATCTCCGAGGTTGGCGACACGCTGTTCCCGGCCGTTGCGACAGGTGGCTATCTGCCTGCGATTGTGGGCGTGCTGTTCGTGATCGGGCTTGTGTCGTGCGCGTTCGCGGCGGGAGGCTCGGCCCTGACCGCGCTGACAACGTCGTTCACGGTGGACATCATAGGAACTAAGGGGAAGAGCGAGGAGCAGGTCACCACTATAAGAAAGAAGGTGCATCTGCTGATGGCGTTCCTGATGGGTGTGGTGATCTTTGTCTTCTATCTGCTGAACACGAAATCGGCCATTGACGCGGTTTACAAGCTTGCGAGCTACACTTACGGGCCGATCCTGGGAATGTTCGCGTTCGGGATATTCTCGAAAAGGAAGGTCAACGACAAGTGGGTGCCGCTGGTGGCCGTCATCGCGCCGGTGCTTTGCTTCATTCTGCAGAGCAACTCCGAAAGGTGGTTCGGCGGGTATAAATTCAGCTACGAGCTGCTTCTTTTCAACGCTTTGTTCACAATTTTGGGACTTTGTCTGCTAATTCGAAGAAAAAAGTCGAATTAATTTTGTCATTTCAGGATAAAGTTCTATTTTTGCAGTCCAGTTGCGAAGAAACGCAGCGCATCATTGAGATATGGTGTAATGGTAGCACTACAGATTCTGGCTCTGTCAGTGAGGGTTCGAATCCTTCTATCTCAACAAATCCGGCTCCGGCCGGTTTGTTTTTATGGCTCTTGCCAACAAGAATGGCGGGGTAGCTCAGCTGGTTAGAGCGTCGGATTCATAATCCGGAGGTCGTGGGATCATGCCCCACTCCCGCTACACAACAATAGAAACTAATTAGACGATAATGGCGAACGCATTTCACTATTCCATCGGAAGGAAGTTCATTCAGGCAGTCAGCGGAGCATTTCTTATAATCTTCCTGCTGCTTCACGTGACGATTAACCTGTTCTCCGTCATTGACTCTTTCACAGGCAACTACAACGGGCTTGACGGCCTTTTCCAGAAAGGCTGCGATTTCATGGCCCTGCCTATCGTGACCATCATGGTTCCGGTTCTTGCCGCTGGTTTCATCATCCACATCATCTACGGATGCTGGCTTACTTGGAAGAACATCAAGGCCCGTGGCGGCTACAAGCGCTATGAGGCTTCAAGCGTCGCTGCCGCCGACTCTTGGTCAGCAAAGAATATGTTCGTGCTTGGCATCATCATTCTCGGCATCCTTGCATTCCATCTTACCCACTTCTGGGCCAAAATGCAGCTTGCGATGTTCACCGGCGCCGAGGAGGGCAACCCTTACGAACTTCTCAATCTCACTTTCGGACGATGGTGGGTGCTGGCATTGTACCTTGTCTGGTTCGTGGCTGTATGGTTCCACCTTTGCCACGGTTTCTGGAGCATGTTCCAGACAGTTGGCTGGAACAACCAGACCTGGTTCAAGAGACTGAAAGTGATCGGCATCGTGGTCGCCACGCTGATCTTCCTTGGCTTTGCGGCTGTTGGCATCAACGCATTCCTTCAGGCAAACGCTTTGATTTAGTCAAGGATTAAAAATGAAAATTCAAGGGTGACCGTGTTCGGTCGCCCTTATTTGTTATACGCCACCCGGTCGTTGAACCAAGAATCCGGTCTCTGAGCTACACTTCCGGTCACTGAGCCTGTCGAAGTGACCATATAAAAACAGGACAACAAATAAGCCGCTTCGACGCTTCGACGCTTCGACGCTTCGACATGCTCAGCGACCAAAGCGTCAAAAATCAGACAAATTGATCTATAAATAATAGTTAACATTTTAAAAACGAACTGAAATGAGACAGAAAAAGTTCCTGCTCCCAGAGAGCGACATCCCGACAGCATGGTTCAACATGCAGGCAGTCATGCCCAACAAGCCAATGCCTATCCTCAACCCGGCCACTCACGAGGCCTTGAAAGCCGAGGATCTCTACCCTATCTTCTGCAAGGCGTGCGCCGACCAGGAGCTCAACACGACAGACGAGTGGATTCCTATCCCTGAACCGGTCCGTGAACAGTACGCCGGCTACAGATGCACGCCTCTGGTAAGGGCTTATGACCTTGAGGCCGCGCTCGGCACACCGGCACACATCTATTTCAAGAATGAGAGTGTCTCTCCTGCCGGATCCCACAAGCTGAACTCTGCCCTGGCACAGGCCTACTATGCCAAGGAGCAGGGCATCACCAACATCACCACCGAAACCGGAGCCGGACAATGGGGCGGAGCGCTATCCTACGCCGCAAAGAAGTTCGGTCTGGACTGCGCCGTCTATATGGTCAAGGTCAGCTTCCAACAGAAGCCTTACAGGAGGTCGATCATGCAGACTTTCGGAGCGGCCATCACTCCGTCTCCGTCAATGTCCACAAGGGCAGGGAAGGACATCATCACAGCCAACCCTAACGATCAAGGATCACTTGGATGCGCGATCTCCGAGGCCATCGAGCTTGCGGTCAGCACTCCGAACTGCAAGTACACCCTCGGATCCGTCCTGAACCATGTCTGCCTGCACCAGACCGTCATAGGACTGGAAGCCGAAAAGCAGATGGAGATGGCCGGGGAATATCCAGACATCGTAGTGGCCTGCTTCGGTGGCGGCTCGAACTTCAGCGGCATCGCCTACCCGTTTATGAGGCATAATATTCAGGAAGGCAAAAAGACCCGCTTCATCGCGGCCGAGCCATATTCCTGCCCGAAACTAACGAGAGGAAAGTTTGAATATGACTTCGGTGACGAGGCCGGTATGACTCCGCTCCTCCCGATGTACACCCTCGGTCACGATTTCAAGCCGGCGACCATCCACGCAGGCGGACTTCGCTACCATGGAGCCGGCGTGATAATGTCACAGCTGATGAAGGATGGGTATATGGAAGCAGTTGACATCGAGCAGCTTGACGCATTCAAGGCCGGAGTTCTCTTCGCTCAGACCGAGGGCATCATCCCTGCTCCGGAATCCTGCCACGCCATCGCCGCGACAATAGGCGAGGCACTCAAGTGCAAGGAATCCGGCGAGGAGAAAGTCATTCTCTTCAACCTTTCCGGCCACGGTTTCGTGGATATGAGTGCCTACGATCAATACCTCTCCGGCGAGATGCAGAACTTCCACGTCTCCGACGCCGAGCTTGCAAAGTACATCAAGTCGGCAGACACACTGAACAAGTAATCGATTAGATATAAGGTGGAATATAGTCAAGAGGGCCTCTAACCTGAATTTTGCACGTTACCAAAATTCAGAACAGAGGCCCTCTGGACTTATTAGGGTAACCTAATATTTCAATGACATCATACTGCATAGTGCATAGTCATCGTACATAGTACATATTTCAATGGCACCATACTGCGGTTGCTGAGCTTGTCGAAGCAGCGAAGCAGCTGAACCCACGGATGTACTGTGATGTGCCGTGGCAGATAACTATTTGATTTTCATGCAAAAGAGCGATGTCCTGGTGAAGAAGACAGCACCAGGACATTGCTTTTTATATTCATTTTCAAGCACTTAAGTGCCACGAGATACCACATTAGATCGGCAGCGTCTTCTGACGAAGCCAAGAAGCGACCTCTGGAGTGAGACGTGGGGAAAGAGTACGGTAAACGTGCTCGTTGTAGGCGTTGAGCCAGTCAATCTCTGAGCGGTCGAGAAGGTCTTTGACAAGGATCGACGTGTCGAAGTGGCAGAGGGTCAACGTCTCGAATCTCAGCCAATGGCCGAAATCGTTCTCTCCGGCATCAACGCAAAGGATCAGGTTCTCGTGACGGATACCGAACTTGCCCTCCCGGTATATTCCCGGCTCATCACTTGTGATCATTCCCGGAATCAAAGCCTGACGATTGAAGTTCTGACGGATGTCCTGCGGCCCCTCGTGGACATTCAGATAGAATCCGACCCCGTGGCCGGTTCCGTGGCCGAAATTGCGCTTTGCGCTCCAGAGCGGTTCGCGGGCCAGGACATCCAGCTGGCAACCAGCCGTCCCTTTAGGGAAAACAGCCTTTGCCAATGCTATATGCCCTTTCAAGACCAAAGTATAGTCCTCTTTCTCCAACTGGGAACAAGGCCCAAGCGGAACAGTTCTGGTGATGTCAGTGGTACCGAACAGGTACTGCCCGCCGGAATCGCACAGGTAAAGTCCTTCCGCATAGAGTTCAGCGGAGCCTTCCTCCGGCGTGACATAGTGAGGCAGAGCGGCGTTCGGACCGTAAGCCGAAATCGTCTCGAAACTCTCCCCACGGAAGCCCTCGATCTCACTGCGGAACTCGTGCAGTTTCAGCGAGGCTTCATATTCATTGACCGCATCTCCCGCCTCGACGGAGGTTTGCAGCCAATGGAGGAAGCGCTCCATAGCAACGCCGTCCTCAAGATGAGCCTCCCTCATCCCAGCGATCTCGACTTCGTTCTTGACCGACTTGCGAAGCCCGACAGGCGAGGTCCCCATGATGACATACCGAGAGTTCAGAATACTGAACAAACTGAAATTCAACGTCGCCGGATCAACAAACAAAGCCTTGATGTAATTGCCGTCCACAAGATTTGAAAGCGCGGCCTCGACATCTGAATATTCCTGAATATTCACTCCGTCAGCAAGGAGCTCGTGGAAACTGTCCTCGGTCTCTCCGTCATCATCCGGAATCTCACCCTTACGTGCGAACCAAAGCACATTATCCTGAGTGACAAGAAGATATGACATCACCACAGGGTTATAAGCGACATCCTGCCCACGGACGTTCAGCATCCAGGCAATCTCATCCAAAGCCGTGAGAAGAATAGCATCGTACCCTTTGTCAGTCAGCCATTTGCGGATCCAACGCACCTTTTGCACCCTTGACCATCCAACCTGCTCAGGTCCAAGAGTAATGATCGGGGTCTGAGGAATCTTCGGACGGTCAGTCCACAGGACTTCCAGCATATCCGGGGCGTTGACAAAACGGATCTTCTCTCCAACAGTTTTCTGAATATCCTCAACGGAAGATACTGTCATGCAAAGCCCGTCAACCGCGACGCGAACCTCATCGCAGTCCGCAAAATGACCTGCAAGCCACTCTGGAATAAGCACTTGGCCAGGGACACGGGTCTTATGCAACTCAACTCCCGCGGCCGGGAGCTGCTGAGAGGCCTGGATGAAATAACGAGTGTCAGTCCAAAGACCGGCGCGATCCTCTGTGATGACAAGGTCACCCTCCCCAGTGTAGCCGGAAAGCCATGCCACCTGATGCCAGCGGGCTGCTGAATATTCACTGTTGTGCGGATCATTCCCCGTCACTATGACGGCATCCCAACCTTTCGAGCGCATCATCGCCCGAACAGCCTCGATTCTATCTTTGAATATGCTCATTCGCGGAATAGGTTATATTAATGAATATGATTGACTGTCATTTGAATATCCTGTGCTTGAGCAGCCGCACGGCAGCAAGCAGCAGCTTCTCCACCGGCAGGAACGCCGAAAGGTTCCTCAGGCCGGAGAACAGCATATTGGAAGGGGTGAAAGCCTCCCTGACATCCAGAAGCGACTCGCGCATCGCAAGTTTCCGGCGGTTAAGTCGCTCACGGACATTTCTTTGAGCCGATTCCAACTCGTCCATCGTCTTTATTTCTAAATATCTCATGGCTTATCTGTCCTCGTCAAAGAAAAGCTTGATGAACATCGGAACGAAAGTATTACGGAACAGTCTCTCTCTCAGCAGGATGACAACCGCAAGAATCACAATGAACACGGCGGCCACAATCCCGGCCCCCGCCGCATAGCTTCCTATCAACTCACCTATCCACATAACACCACCGATGGCGAGAGCAGTCAGAATCACGGACACGATGAACAGGACAAGCAACATGTAAAGCAACTTGCCGAGCGTCAATGACAATCCCTTAGCGGTTCTTAATTTGAGGTCATCAATCCTTGCCTCGACATAGTCCGCAGTGTTCTTGCCAAGGTCCTCAATCGGTTTTGTGAACTCACTCATCGTCAAGCGTTTTCCGACGGCCTTTCGGCATATTCAATGTCCTTCTGAATCGCGCTCTCGAGTTTCTCCAAGCGCTCGAAAATCTTCATCCTGACATCTTCCTTCAGATCCTCGGCCTGATCCTTAAGTTCCGCCCTCAGGTCATTGAGTTCCATTCTGGCGAGTCTTGCCCGTGCCTTGGCGGAATCCGCGGCGTCACCGACAGTCTCCTTAATCTTCCGACGCGTATCCTCGCCCTTCTCCGGAGCGAACAGCAGCCCAAGAGTCAGCCCCGCGGCGGCTCCGGCGATGAATGCGAATAGTGAATCTCCTTTCATAACATTCGATTTTTACAAATATAATGAAAACCGAGATAATCGCGTAATCCCAAAAGTATCTGTTTTTACGAAAAAGCTTAAAAAAAGTATCGATTTACATATTCAAGCATTGATTTATGAAAAAAAAATAAATATCTTGCATCTCTCTTGATTCAAGAATGGTTTTCGGCCATTCCGAAAGTCGGGGAAAACACTAAATTAATACAACCAATAAAATCGTATACTGTATGAACAAAAAAATCGCAGCAATCCTTGCTTTGCTTTTTCTAAGCGCAGTTGTCGCCTTTTCTCAAAACATACAGGTCAAAGGAACAGTCACCGACGCGAACGGTGAACCCGTACCTTTCGCCTCTATTCAGTTGAAAGGCACCAAGACAGGCACCGCCACGGACGAGAACGGTAACTACACTTTCGCCGCTCCGTCCAATGGAACGCTGATCTTCAGTTCCATCGGCTACAGCACCACAGAAGTCCACATCAACGGGAAACTCATCGTTGACTGTGTTCTCAATCCTGACACCGACTACCTTGACGACGTTGTCGTTGTGGCCTACGGTGTCGCCAAGAAAGAATCCATCGTGGGTGCCGTCTCGCAGGTCAACTCCAAGGACATCGAGAAGCGCACAACCTCCAGCGTGTCAGCCGTTCTTGAAGGATCGGCCCCTGGAATCCGCGTGAACAACTCCTATGGAGAGCCTGGCAACGATGCCGACATCCGCATCAGAGGATTCGGTTCCATCAACGGAACGAACGCTCCTCTCTACGTGATGGACGGCGTGGTCTATGGCGGCAACATCTCCGACCTGAACCCTCAGGACATCGAGAGCATCTCAGTCCTCAAGGACGCCTCTTCGGCAGCGCTCTACGGAAACCGCGCCTCCAATGGTGTCATCCTCATCACTACCAAGAAGGGAAAGGACGGAAAAGTCTCACTGACTGCCAACATCAACCAAGGTGTTTACCAGAGAGGTATCCGTGAATATGATTCCATGAACGCTGACGAATGGATGGAGACTATGTGGACCACCTACCGCAACGGTATGATGAGCGACCCGGCGCTCAACAAATCCCTTGACGAGGCCACAGCCCTGGCACGGAAGGATTTCATCCCAGTTATTGCAAAGTACAACATTTACAACAAGAGCGACGAGGAACTGTTTGATGCAAACGGTAAACTCACCGGCACTGTCAAGTCTTTGATCGCCGAGGATCTCGACTGGTTCAAGCCGATCGAGAGGTTGGGATACAGACAGGAGTACAACGTGAGCGCAAACGCCGCATCCGAGAAGTCAAGCTTCTATCTCTCAACCGCTTACCTCGATGAGAAAGGTTATGTGAAGTCTTCTGACTTCTCCCGTTTCAACGGACGAGCCAATGTGAGTGTCACCCCACGCAAATGGATCAAGGTCGGCATGAACCTGGCCGGTTCCTACCAGGAGAGCAACTTCACTGACACTGACGGAGAGAACGCTTACATCAACCCGTTCTACTATTCACGTTTCATGGCTCCGATATATCCTGTATATCAGCATGACCTGAGTTCAGCCAATGGAGACTACATTCTTGACGAGGCCGGAAAGAAGATGTATGATGGAGGAAGCAACCGCGGACAGAACCCGGACAGGCATGTAGCATGGGAGCTTGAGGACAACATGGCCAAATCCTACCGCACCACACTCAACGGACAGCTCTACTCCGACATCAAGTTCCTCAAGGACTTCACATTCTCTCTGAAGGGTGACATGAGCCTGCGCAACAGCGAGGCCCAGACCTACAACAATGCCTCGATAGGAGACGGAGCCGGCAGCAACGGACGCGCCTCCAGAACCATCTACCGCTACATGAACTATACTTTCCAGCAGCAACTTACATGGCAGCGCGCGTTTGGAGAGCACAATGTGGATGTCCTGCTCGGCCACGAGAACTACTACTACCACTACAACTACCTCTACAATTACAAGACAAACCAGACCTTCCCGGGACAGACCACCCTCAGCAACTTCTCTGAAATGACCACGATGACGGACTACTACAATGATGTCCGCAGTGAGTCCTATCTGGCCCGCGCCCGTTACAATTTCGCGAACAAGTACTTCGGTGAGGCTTCATTCCGTCGTGACGGATCCTCAAGATTCCATCCTGACCACCGTTGGGGTAACTTCTGGTCTGTCGGCGGCAGCTGGGTTCTCTCGAACGAAGACTTCATCAAAGCTATTCCTCAGATCAACTCCTTGAAATTCAGAGCATCATACGGAGAGGTAGGAAATGACCAGGGTGTCGGTTACTACGCCTACATGGCTCTTTACGCCATGGTTCAAAACGGAGGAAAGGGAGGCGCCTACAAGTCACAGAATGACGCCAACAACATCAAGTGGGAGACCGCCGCTTCATGGAGCGCGGCCCTTGAAGGACGCTTCTTCGACCGCTGGAATCTGTCTCTTGAATATTATGACAAGCGCACACGCGATCTTCTCTTCAGCGTCTATCAGCCACTTTCCGCAGGTGCGACATCAACCAGTTCAGCCGTTTCCACCATCACACAGAATCTCGGTTCCGTCTCCAACAGAGGTATAGAGATCGCCACTGATTTTGATGTAATCCGCACGAAGGACTTCAAGTGGAACCTGAACATGAACGCGACCATCGAGAGGAACAAGATCATCACCCTTCCTGAGCAGAACAAGGAAGAAGGCATACTTTCAGGAAACTTCAAGTACGCCGAAGGACACAGCATGTACGAATTCTTCACCTATCAGTATGAAGGTGTGGACATGATGACAGGACGCTGCCTCTACCAGATTGACGACGAGGCCTTCTATGTCGGAACTCCTGCCGAAGGAGAGACCAGAAAGGCCGTTCCGGAAGAGCATCTCGTGAACATCAACGGCAAGGACTACACAACCTACGTGACCTACGCCAAGAGAGACTGGAGCGGTTGCGCCCTTCCTAAGATCTACGGAAGTTTCGGAACCTCGTTCAACTACAAGAACTTCTCGCTCTCTGCCCTCTTCACATATTCTTTGGGAGGCAAGATGTACGACAGCTCTTATTCATCACTTATGTCAGCCAGCACGAATGTGCACCAGCTCCACAGAGATCTTCTCAATTCGTGGACAGGAGCACCTTCAGGAATGACTGAGACTTCGGCTGACCGCATCAATCGTGACGCGCTTCCAGGGCTCAACTCTTACTACAACCAGTACAACTCATCGATGTCAACACGTTGGCTTCAGAGTTCCAACTATCTGGTGTTCAAGAACCTCACCTTGTCTTACAGCATCCCTTCAAGAATCACCCGCATGGTTGACCTCGCTGGAGCTTCCGTTAACTTCAGTGCCGAGAACCTCTTCACTCTGACAGCTCTCAGAGGCATGAACCCTCAGCAGAACTTCACCGGAGGCAGCAGCAACAAGTTCACCACCGCGCGTGTCTTCTCGTTAGGACTCAACATCAGACTGTAAAACAGCTTTAAATCACGGACAAAATGAAAAACATACTTAAAATATCCATAGCCGCACTGTCAGGTGTAATGCTTCTGGCTTCCTGCTCAAAGGACTACATGAACACAACCCCGACAAGTTCCACCGCGACACCGACCATCTTCGAGAGCACCGAAAACGCAGCCCTTGCGATCAACGGTATCTGCAAGCTCATGACAAGGCAGTACCTCGGATCACAGGGCTTCAATGGAGAAGGAACCGTCAAGATGTACACCGGTGAATATCCAGGAGACAACTGCTTCGTAAATCTTCCAGGTTGGTCCTCTGTCATCAACGGGACAATGCATGACAACAAGACCACCATCTACAATTACTACAACTGGTACTATTACTACATGCTGATCGGCAACGCCAACGCCATCATACTCAACATCGACGACGCGAAAGGTGCCGAAGCCGAAAGACAGTTCATCAAGGCTCAGGCTCTGTCATTCAGGGCTTACAGCTACATGATGCTGCTTCAGATCTATAGCGTGCGTTGGAGTGACTCCAATAATGGATCCGCTGACGGTGTTGTGCTTCGTCTTGACACATCGACTGACGAGATGCCTCTGAGCACCATGGCCGACTGCTACAAACAGATCTACGATGACCTGGACGAGGCCATCCGCCTTTACACAGAGTCAGGACTGGCACCGGATTCCAAGGATAACTACTCTCCGAACATCGACATGGCCTATGCCACCTACGCCCGTGCCGCCCTTAATAGGCAGGATTACGCCACCGCCCTTGACAAGGCTGTCAAGGCCCGTGAGAACCATCCTCTGATGTCCAACGATGAGTACAAGAGCGGATTCAACACCCCTAACAAGGAATGGATCTGGAGCTGCTACGGTTCTGCCGACGAGACTTTGTTCTATTACTCATATTTCGCGAATATGGCTTACAATTCCTCGGCTTCCATGGTGAGAAACTATCCGAGGTGTATCAACAAGGATGTTTACGATAGGATTCCTGAGACCGACATTCGCCGCGGAATGTTCCTCGACCCTAAGGACTATACCTACACAAAGTCAACAGGAGTGGCCGGTAAGGAACTGACAGCCTACGCAAGAACTCTTTACCCTGACATCTACTCCACAGCGAAGGTTTACGCGTACATGCAGTTCAAAGTTTCCAGCACCACCCAGCCTGGCGTCGGACACCTGAACAACTTCCGCTCCGCCGAGATGTATCTGATCGAGGCAGAGGCTAACTATTTCCTCAAGAACGAAAAGGCGGCTCAGGCTTCCTTGAATGCCCTCACAAGGGACAGCGGACGTGACAAGGAATATAATTGCACCGCCACCGGCACCGCTCTTCTTGACGAGATCAAACTTTACCGCAAGATCGAGCTCTTCGGCGAAGGCTTCAACTGGTTCGACCTCAAGCGCTGGGGTGATTCATTGAACAGAACTTCCACAGAGAAGGGAGGCAACTACATCACAGCCCTCGCCGTTTCTTACAGTCCTCAGGACAGGAACAACTGGACATGGGTGATTCCATCAAAAGAAACTGACTATAACAAGCTCATAAAATAACCCAACCCATAAGCAAAGAAAAACCGGGATTCCTGAAAAGGGTCCCGGTTTTTGTTAAAGTTGTACTTTAACATTTACAGGATTATTCCGAACTTTGCAGTCATATATATTAGAGCTAAGTGATTAAAATTGAAGGCGAATGAGCAAATCAATACTATTGTTATTCCTTACTATGCCGCTATTCGTGTCTTGCTACATCAGGATTAGCGAGAAGCCAAAGACCGAAAACACGGCTGTTATTGAAATGGATATGAACACATATCTTGTCGATCTTGGAATCGATGACGACTACTACCCGACGGAACTTCTAATTGACTCCGACATGGATGGCGTTCTGGCAGCTTATGACGGTAAAGGAACCGCTTTTTTCGTGACATCGGATGGAGGGAAGACATGGGAAAAGAGAGGTGTAATAAAGGATGTCATGTGTAAATTCATACAAAAAAGCGAAGGTGTGATCTATTGCCATTTTTTTAATATCAATAATCTTGATGAAGAATGTGTGCTATCCTCAAAGGACAACGGAAAAACTTGGAACACGGTCCTGAAAAGCGAGCATATGATCTATAGGTTCAACGCTCTTAAAGGTGGTATTCTCGTTGCTTTGGTGATTGATCCTGAGACAATCGACACAATCTTTGAACAAGAGTATTACCTTATCACGACCGTAAACCATGGCAAGGACTGGAAAGATCTTCGCCCATATATGGTCAACAATTTAAAATCTACTGAATTATGCTTCATTGATAACAGTGTCATCTATACCTCATGGGCCAAAGAAAACAATGTTATAAAATTCAATCTAATTACATTCCAATCAGACACTATCTACCGTAGCAAGGAGCTCATGTCAGGATTGCTCGGAGGAGAAGATGTCATCGGTATTTGGGAAGGACATAGAGCCAATTTCTATAGAGTAACCAAGGATTCAACAATATTCATGTCATCAATATGGAATCCGAAAGCACGTTTAAGGAATTATATTCCTCATGAAGTCTACCAGTTTGAAGATGTTGTCTACACCTACATCATCGAATTGACATATAATGGAAAACACCAAAACTACATATCAACAGACAGGGCAAAGACCTGGAGCAAAATCAACTTTGATTCAACTATGGATGAAGAATATGCCACCCGATCATCGGCCAAAACCGGCTATAAGGACAAGATTATATTCTACTGCGTCGGCGAGAAGGACGGCAAACGGCAGGATTTCATCAAGGTCATCAAGCCAAAATCATGGCGGGATATTCGTAAATCGTCTATTTCCTGACCGGTGAGCACTGGACGCCAAGGAGTTTCAAGGCAGAGACGAGTTCGGTGGTGACAGCGACCTTGAACTTGGTTGAGTGGAACTCGATGTTGTACTTGGTCTGAGGGTCGTAGAGGAACATCTTGAGAGGGACGGTGCCCCGATTGGCCTGGATCAAGGACACGAGATCCTTGCGGAATTTCTCGGTCAGCATAGGCGTGGTGATGCTGATGGAGAAAGCGTTCAGCATCGTCTCGTTGACGTTGCCAAGCAACATTATCTTCTTGACTCTGAAGGCATAAGGCGAAGTCTTGCCTTGAGCGCGCTCCTCTGGCTTGATGAAATATTTCTCCTCTATGTCGCCCTCGATATAAAGGTTCTCGTGCGGCTTCATATAGCTCATAAAAGCCTCGTGGTCACGTCCGAACAGCGCCAGCTCGTAGGCTCCGCTGTAATCCTCCAGCTTCGTCTTTGAATATGGCTTGCCGGTCTTCGTGGTCAGGGTGCTGTACTCGGTCACCAGGCCGGCTATCGCTACCTTCATCTTCTTCTTGGAAGCCTCACACTCCGCGACTTTCTTATTCAAATCCGCCAGTTCGCAGTTGGTAAAACTCTCTATCTCAAACGCATACTTATCCAAAGGATGTGAGGAGATATACATCCCGACATATTCCTTTTCCTTCTGGAGCCACTCGAACTCGTCGTCCGTCCCGACCATTTCAGGAATATCTGGACGCACAGGCTTCATTTCTTCAACCTCGCCGAAAAGCGACGCCGCCGAATTGGCCGCATCCTGGCTATAAAGGTTGGCGTATTTTGCAAGCTCGTCAATGAACAGGTTCCCGCTGCGGCAAGGCAGGAAAAACTGTTTGCGCTGGATGCCGAACGAATCGAAGCCTCCCGAATATACAAGGCACTCTATCGCCTTTCTGCCCAGCGAGTTACCAAGCCTTTCAACAAAATCGAATATGTCAGCGTAGGTTCCGTTGGCGGTTCTGTCGGCGATGATCGCCTCGGCCACATTGGAGCCGAATCCCTTGATTCCCTTGAGGCCGAAACGGATGTTACCCTCCTTGTTCACGGTGAAGTGTGAATATGACTCATTGACATCCGGGTTCAGCACCTTGATCTTGTGAGCCTTGCAGTCGGACAGAATCTTCTTTATCTCCGGCATGTTGGAGAGGTTGCAGGAGAGGTTGGCGGCGAAAAACTCGGCGGGATAGTGGCATTTCAGCCAGCCGGTCTGGTAGGAGACCCATGCATAGCAGGTGGCGTGGGACTTGTTGAAGGCATACTGCGCGAATTTCTCCCAGTCCTTCCAGATCTTGTCCAGCATCTTCTCCGGGTGCCCGTTGGCCTTGCCGCCCTCCATGAACTTGTCCTTGAGCTCGTTCAGAATCGTTATCTGCTTCTTGCCCATCGCCTTGCGGAGCTTGTCCGCCTGACCCTTCGTGAAGCCGGCCAGCTTCTGGGAAAGAAGCATCACCTGCTCCTGGTAGACGGTCACACCATAGGTGTCCTTAAGGAACTCCTCCATCTCCGGGAGGTCATATTCAATAGGCTTGAGGCCGAGTTTTCTGTCGACGAAGTCCGGGATGTAGTCCATAGGCCCCGGGCGGTAGAGGGCGTTCATCGCGATAAGGTCCTCGAAACGCTCCGGATGCAGCCTCTGGAGCCAGGTCTTCATGCCCTCGGATTCAAACTGGAAGACGCTGTCCGTGTCACCGTGGCCGTAGAGTTCGTAAGTCGGCTTGTCATCAATCGGAATCGCCTCGATGTCGATGTCCGTCCCGAAACGCAACTTGATGTTGTCCAGACATTTATGAATAATAGACAAGGTATTGAGGCCGAGGAAGTCCATCTTGAGCATTCCGACCTCCTCAATGTAGTGGCCGTCGTACTGCGAAGTCCAGACATATTGCCCCGATTCCTTATCCATCGAAAGACAGATAGGAATATAGTCGGTCAGGTTGCCTCGTCCGATGATCGTGGCGCAGGCGTGCATTCCGACCTGACGGATGCAGCCCTCCAGCTGACGGGCATATTTCAAGACCTCCCTCACCTGCTCTGTTCCGTATTCCAACTCTTCCTTGAACTCAGGCACAAGACGGTAGCAGTTCTTGAGGGTTATCTTGACATCCGTGTCCTCCATGCCCCTCTGATAGGTCTTCTTGACCGTTTTCTTCTGACCCGGATTGTCAGGATCATCAACCTCGACATCCTTTTCCACCACCTTGAATCCTGGCTTCAGATCATCCAGATCCGGATTGAAGAGATATTCCTTCTCCACCTTTTCACTGAGGCGGTCAGGCACCATTCCGGACAGGCGGTTGGACTCATCGATCGACAGGTCGTGGATTCGCGCCACGTCCTTGATGGCTCCCTTGGCGAGCATCGTGCCGAAGGTGATCACACGGGAGACGTGATCCTTGCCGTAGGAGTCCTCGACATATTTATGGGCCAGGGACAGGTCCTCGAAATCGACATCTATATCCGGCATCGAGATTCGGTCCGGATTCAGGAAACGCTCGAACAGGAGCTGGTACTTGATAGGATCCAGGTTGGTGATTCCCAAGCAATAGGCCACCACGGATCCGGCCGCGGAACCACGGCCTGGCCCCACCATGCTGCCCTTCGCCCTCGAAGCCGCGATGTAGTCCTGCACGATCAGGAAGTAGTCCGGGAAGCCCATACGGCAGATGGTCTTGAGCTCGAAGTCTATCCTCTCGGACTGCTCGGCGGTCAAAGTCTCCCCATAACGTCTTTTGGCTCCCTCGTAGGTGATGTGGCAGAGATAGGCCACCGACTTGCAGAACTCGTCGCCACGGTAATTGCCCTTCTTGTCGCACTTTCCGACCTCGATGACATCCTTGTACATGTTCAGATAGTTGTCCAGGTCATCAAGGAAGGCCTGGTCGATCTGGTACTTGGGAAGCACATGGTCGCGGTCGATCTGATACTCCTCAACCTTCGAGGCTATCTCAAGGGTGTTTTCCAGCACTTCCGGATGGTCTGGGAACAGAGCGGCCATCTCCTCCTCGCTCTTCAGGTACTCCTGCTGGGTGTAGTGAAGGCGCGGCTCTTCGTTGATCTTCTTACCGGTGTTCAGACAGATAAGATGGTCGTGCGCGGGGCCATCCTCCTTGTTGACGAAGTGGACGTCATTAGTGGCGACCACCTTGACACCCATCTCCTGAGCCAACTGGAATATTCCCTCATTGCTGATCTTCTGTTCCTCATAAACCTCCAGCGACAGCCCCGGGACCTCCGTCTTGTGGAGCATCACCTCAAGGTAGTAGTCGTCTCCGAAGACCCTCTTGTGCCACTCTATCGCCTTTCTCGCCTCGTCCATCTTTCCGGCGACGATGTTCTTGGGGATCTCGCCGGCAAGGCAGGCGGAGCAGCAGATCAGATTCTCGTGGTACTTCTCGATGATCTCGTGGGAGACCCTCGGCTTGCCGTAATAGAGACCTTCGATGTGCCCCTGCGACACGATCTTCATCAGGTTCTTGTACCCGTCGAAGTTCTTGGCCAGCAGGATAAGGTGGTAATATGACCTATGCTCGCTGTCCTTGATCTTAGGGTCGTAGTGGCGTGTCACATAGACCTCGCACCCGATGATCGGCTTGACCTTGAAATGCCCGGTAGCCTTGTCCACATGCTTGCCTGCGAACTTGAAGAACTCCTTGACACCGTACATGTTGCCGTGATCCGTGATGGCCAGGGCCGGCATCCCCATCTCCTCGGCCCTGTCGAACAAGGTCGAGATGGAGGAGAATCCGTCAAGAATCGAATATTGCGTGTGGACGTGAAGGTGTACAAAAGCCATGGTGACAAGTCATTTTTCATATATCCGCAAACCGTTCGGGAACCAGGCGATCGGTACCGGAACCCAAGCGAATCGCAGCAATACAAAGATACCGAAAAACCCTATCCCCACAAAGCCGCCCCCTCCGAAAAGTTTTCAACATCTGGAAAAAGTCCCGATTTCAGCCACATAAAACTCAGAATTATTCCCGAAAATAAGAGTAAATAGTCGGAAAAAGTCCCGATTTTAACCATCCAAAACTCGGAATAATTCCCGATACTATTTGTTATTCAATTGATTTATTGTAAATTCGCAAAAATATAAAAAAGAAGCCATGCTATATAGAAAATTCGCAGCCCATCTGGAAGACTTTCTCCGGAACGAACCTCGTAAGATAATGCTCGTCAATGGCGCCAGGCAGATTGGCAAATCGTACCTGATAAGGCACGTCGGCAACAAACTTTTCAAGAATTATGTGGAGATAAACCTGAAAGCGGACAAGGAAGGCTCCGGAATATTCGCGTCTGTCCGCAGTGTAGAGGAGTTTTTCCTGCAATTGGGTGCGATCGCCGGGAACAGATTAGGCAATCGGGACGACACGATTGTCTTTCTTGACGAGATTCAAAGCTATCCGCATCTGATGACGATGCTCAAATTCCTGAACGAGGACGGCAGGTACAGGTACATCGCCAGCGGCTCGGAATTAGGTGTGGCATTGGCGCAGACTCCTTCCGTCCCTATCGGCAGCATAGCCATCGAGCAGATGTATCCGCTTGATTTCGAGGAGTTTCTTCTAGCGATGGGATGCAGTCAGGACACTATTGACGGGATGCGGGAATATTTCCACGACAGAAAGCCGTTGAACGATTCCCTGCACAACTATATGCTCCGGCAGTTCAAGATCTATCTTTTGGTGGGAGGAATGCCCGACGCCATAAACAAGTTCATCAAGAGCCGTAACATCGCCCAAGTCCGTAAGATCCAACGGGACATACACTCCTTGTACAAGTTGGATGCGTCGCAATACGACGAGGAGAGGAAACTTGTCATCCGCAAGATCTATGACATGATTCCGTCCAACATGGAAAACAAGAAGAAGCGTGTCATCGTGAAGAACATCGAGCAGACCGCCGGTCACAAGCAGTTCAGCGACTACTCCGATGAGTTTGACTATCTGGTCAACTCCGGTGTTGCTCTCTCGGTCCAAGCCATCAGCAATCCGAAGTTCCCGCTGAAGGAGTCCGAGAGCAAGAATCTTATCAAACTATACCTCAGCGATGTAGGCATTCTGACTGACCTTCTTTACAGGACAAACATCAATGCGGTGCTTGGAGACGAACGCAGCGTCAATCTCGGCTCAGTCTATGAGTCTGTAGTGGCACAGGAGCTCCACGCCCACGGATTCACCCTGCACTACTACGACAACAAACAGCGTGGAGAGGTTGATTTTCTGATTGACGACTACGACAATCTCACAGTCCTGCCCATTGAGGTCAAATCAGGCAAGGATTACAAGGTTCACAGCGCCCTGGACGCCTTCCTTGACACCCCCGACTACCACATCAAGAACGCCATAGTCCTAAGCAACGAACAAAACGTCCACAAGGAGCATGGCATCACCTACCTCCCCATCTATTACGTGATGTTCCTAAAGCAAGACAACACCCCGGAAGAAGATCTCGTCATCCCGAAGCCGACTTTGCAAGCCTAGTGGCGACCGTGCACTTAGTAATCCTTAAAAAATAACTTGGTAATCTTTGATTGTCTTTTCGGTCTATATGTCTTTTCTCATCAGTCATGTGCCACCGGCACACTCCTTCTTCCAAAAGACATCTATCCTCGAAAATACCGCCAAATCTTTACCAACTTATTTTTTAACGCTTACTTAACTAACTGACAGTGAAACGAAAGGGCATCCTCGTGGTTCAAGTATTCAGACCACGACAATGTTCTGTCCGCTGATTATCAGGACATTATCCGCCACTGATTTCTAATACGCCCGGCCGTACATCTTCGGGGAGTTGAAGGCGGGGGTGTGGCCGGAGAGGCGGAAGAGTTCGGGGATGGTGACGATCTCGTAGCCACGGGCCTTGAGGGCGGGGATCAGGGTCTTCATCGCCTCGACGGTGCGCTCGTTAGTGTCGTGGAAGAGGAGGATGCGGCCATCCTCGACGCGGGCAAGGGTCTTGGTCACACGATCCTCGACCGGCATGTCGGCCCTCCAATCCTGACAGCTCAGGCCGGAGATGAATATCTTTCCGTCCACAAGGCCGGCGACATGGGCGTTGTGCGCCGTGAAGGGAGGACGGAGGTACACAGGCTTCGCACCGGCGTAGGTCTCGATCAGGGAATCGGTCTTGGCGACCTCCGCAAGAATCAGAGAGTCAGCAATCTGCGTGAGATTAGGGTGGGAATAGGTGTGGTTCTCCACATCACATCCCATCTGAACCATCCGCCGGATGATCGGAGCGGTCTCCTCCGTGATGTTCTGACCGATCAGAAAGAACGACGCATTCACACCGTTCTCCTCCAACACGTCCAACATCATCGGGGTGCATTTCAGGCTCGGCCCGTCATCGAAAGACAGGGCGACATATTTCGGTTTGGAATCCTCCACGCAGCCGGAGTCGCAGCCGCAATCATCCTGGGCATAGGCGATGCCGGCGGAAAGCGCCAAGGCTGCGGCCAGCATATTCAAGTATTTGAAAATATTCATTTTAAAATCCCCTTCCGAACATAGACCAGTACTTCGCCTCAAGCTCCTTCCAGCGGGCGGCGCATTTGTCGTGGATCTCAGCGGTGTAGGCGTTCAGCAGCCTCGCCCTCTTGCGAGGGGTGGCCTTTGAATATTCAGCCTCAAGCTCAGGCAGGCCTTCGAAGGCCATCGCCTCCATCTCCAACACATTGTCGGTGAACTCCTTCTTGGTCTTCTGCCACGAAAGTGTCGCCAGTTTGTTGGCACGGCGGAACTCCCACAGAACGCTGTTCGGGTAATATTCCTTCTGCCCGCACTTTTCAAAGGCAGCAGGGAGTTTCGTGCTTCCGCAGAAGATCGGAATGCGAGGGCTCTGCGCCGGGTTGTCCACAGCGTACCAGCAGACTCCCCCGATGCCGTCCGGCAGCCACGAGCGACTCTGGATGACCGTTGAATATGAACACCAGGCTACCGCAAGCGTCCTTCTGAAATCGATCACGCCCGGAGCGATGCTGTTCAGCGTGTTGCGCATCGGAGTGGTCAGCCAAGGATTGGCCAGAGGACTCATCTCCTTGTGCGCCGGAACACCATTCTTCTCAGGCACATCAATCGTCCAGTTCTTGCACATATCCCATTCCGTACCCTCGTAAGTATCTCTCAGCAACGCCATTACCTTCCTGACATCGACCAAGGAGTCCGGCTTTACGGAAAACGGAAAATCATCCATTCCATACTTCAGACCGAGCGACGGTGCCAGCAGATCGAACACCCTGAACTCCCTCTCACGGTAGTTCCTGCCCTGTGCGTATGAGCAGACGATCACCTTCCAAAAAACGAAATCGCCCTTACCATCCCAAAGGCCGTTGTCGATAGCCACCTGCTCAAGGTTATCGGAAGCCATAAAGTTCTCTGTATCAGAACGGTCAATCTTTCCGATTCTTGGGATATTGGCGGAAATCCCGACGTGCTCGTCCGGAATCCTCTGAGCAGCCCAGGCCGCGCCGATCCTATGCTTGCCGACTCCCACGATCTCAAATTGCCAGACCTCCTTCGGATCGGAGACCGTAAGACATTCACCACCATCCCCGTAGCCATATTCCTCTGCCAAAGAGCCCATCACTTTGACGGCCTCCCTTGCCGTGGCGGCACGCTCCATCGCCAGACGGCAGAGCTCCTCGATGACCAGCGGCGCATCGTGGTTGATCAGGGTGTCCGGCCCCGTGAACGTCGTCTCACCGATGCCCACCTGCTTCTCGTTCAGCGATGGATAGCCAGTGTTGACGTAGGAATATGTATGCGCGACCTGCGGAATCTCTCCCACTATCTTGATCCCTGCGGTGTCGGTCACGAACTTGGTCTTGCGCCAGTTCTTGCGGATCGGAGTCATCGAACCGGGCTTGTGATCCTTGGCCGGAACGATGTTCACCCAAGTGTGGGAGGTGCCGTCGCAAGTGTGCGAGGTCATCACCGACCCGTCGGTGCTCGCCAGCCTACCAACCACAATGCTCGTACATTCCAGCCCCGAATTCTCATCATCCTGAGCCCAAGCTCCGAATCCCGCGGCACAAAACGCCGCCAGCGTCACAAGAATTTTTCTCATCTCTATCTTATTGTTTGTTTATTCTCAAAGACTTGCGAACATCCGCTTACCTGACAGGACCGGCGATGCTGACACAAGCGTAAAACAAAGTTTATTATCCAGGCTAAGAAGCTGTTTTGAATTGTTTGTTTGAAGGTTTGAGAGTGAAAAACTTCAGTTTCGACCGCTTCTTCCAAGGAAGATAGCGGTGCTATCTGACTGAAGAAGCGGGAAGAAAATGAAGATTTTTCACCTCAAAGAACATTTCAAACAATTCAAAACAGCTTCTAAGTAATCTTTACCAACTTATTTTTTAACGCTTACTAAGATACAACTAAAACCGAGATTTTTCAAAAAAAGACTTTTTCAAGTGGACTCAATTGTTCATCTTTCTGTTCGATTGCAGGTTCTCCACATACAGAGGCAAATGATGGAGATTTGTAGCATCCGCATCGGTTCTAACTTGAACCAGAGGATAAAAAGAGGGCAAAGAAGAAAGCAGAGGGTTCTGCTCCCGTCTTCACCCTCTTGGTTATAGGCTATGATTTACTTGCCAATCCATTCTATTGCCATAGGGTTTCCTACAGTGGTTATCATAGGAGTTGGATTGACTACTGAAGTCTGAGGGTTGAGATAATATATGCCCTTGGTGTTCGCTGAAGCATTGCAGATGGCCAAGCCGTCTTTATACTTAGAGACCAATATACCATAGCCGTTGGACAATTCCAGCCCTTTTATTTTCGTCATCTTCCGATTGTATAGGTCAAAGACTACGGCTCTGCTCGATATAGAGGAATGTCCTGTTTCTCCGGGTCTGTAATAACCTGGAATATCAACATATCCGTAGGCTTTACCATTGGCCACATAACAAATGGAAGCAGCCCAACCTGCTGTTTTCTCTTCTCCTTCGATAGTTGCACCGGTTATCGTCCAATGGTACGTGGGATCAAAATCCGTATCACCCTTTTTTATTCGCAGTATGCCAGCCTTATGTCCTGCTACCATTCCGAAATTGCCGAGACAAGAGATGTATATATCCCCTTTTTCATCCATGAACAAAGACTTCGGGTCAATGGGACGTGTAGCTTGAGAGAAACCGCTGGCTTTCTCCGAAATCATCTTGACCAGCTTGTCCCTCCTTGTGTCAATAACGGCAACATCTGCTTGTTTGTAATTTTCCGGGCTTGTCCAACCACCCACCATCTGACTTAGACCTGCAAACACGTAGCCGTCACGTTCTATCATGATTCCTATGTCGGGATTATTGTCTTGTATGCCTAAAGATGTCAGGTCTATCTCTCCCGTCTTCTGCATGGTTTCAGGATTAAAAATGTAAATCTTTCCTAATCCTGCAAGCGACAGATACGCCTTTGTAGGAGACAGCTTGACGAGACTATTGGCACTGTTATTGGCAGGCAATGGCATACTGCCCACTTTCTGCAAACCACCGTTTGTGCGGCGATACTTAATCAGCTCATTCTTGTCCATAGTCATGTGATAGCTCGGGAATACATAGACCTCATCACCTATCACCACAGGGTAAGAACTTCCAAAGGGAACATTTATGCCATTCTTATTGTCTACAGTCATCGTCGCGCCCAACTTGGGCTCGTCAATGAGTTGCATATAGACTGTTCCATCCATGCCCGTAGCATTGGGCAAGGCTGTCAGTAGCAGTACATTTCCCGTTCCTCCTGCTATGGGAGTGTCCGGATCGTTCTTGTCACATGAGTTGAGACACAGTGCAGCAAACATGGCTGCTGCGATAATCATTTTCTTTTTCATTGCTTTTTTGTTTAATTGATTATTAGATGAATTATTACTTGAATACATATCTGAATCTGACGGTGAAACTACGTCCCGGCAAGGGGCGATTGAATTCGCTGATCATTTGTGTATCGGTCAGGTTGTTTATTTTCCCCATAATGAAGTAGCGTCCATTGCCGAAACTCTGCTCAAAGCCCATACTGCATGAGATGGTTCGCGGTATGCGATGCTGTTGGAATTGGCTTTGCTCGAAATCATAAAGATATTCCTCCACGAATGATGCATCGCTAAATATGCGCGTGTTCATACCTTTGCCCCCGAATAGATTCTCCTTGTGAAACTCCAGTCCTGCATTTGCCATCAGATAAGGTATATTGGGCATGCGACTGCCCTTTGTCGGATTGGCAACAGTGGTGTTTTGCTCATACTTACGCGTATCTCGCAGGTCTTGGTAGGTTGCATTTACGTAGCCATAGAGCCAGCGTGTAACATCTGCTTTCACCTCTGCTTCCACACCAAAAGTCCTCATTTCTCCAAAATTTTGATACTGCGATTGCAGGAAGCCTCCTGTAAAACGAATCATATTCAGTAGATACATGTAGAACCCGTTTACTTCTATCTGCAAGTTGCTGGGAGACTTTCCTGTCAGGTCGAACAGCACTCCCACGTTTACGCTTGTGTTACGCTCCGGAATCAAATTGCCTGCAGGGGCAATGACATAACCATCTCCCAGCAGTTCTTCTTCCGACGGAAGCCTTACATCATACCCGAGAGAGGCTTTTGCCATCAAGTAGGGAGTAATACGGTAACGAAGCGCATTGCTGATACCGAAATCATTCTTGTGGGTATCTATATCTTCCGCTGAATTTGTCAGAATACTAGCCATCCGCGTTTTCATTGAATAGTAGTAATACTTGATATTGACAGAATTGAGGAATTTATCGTCAGAAGAGCGATAGTCGTAGTTCACCCCAGCCACCCAACTGAGCATATTGCTTGGGAATTCCGTACGGTAGCCTATTACCTTGTCTTTCATTGCATCTTCGGGGTTGGCATGGGCATATTTCGACAAAGAATTGAAGTTGACCGAATGATTATCATTGACAAGATAGTTGAGATTCAATTTATGCTGCAATAGATGCTTGTTATTCACCAACAATGATGCCCATTTCCCGATTTCTCCACCGAATTTCGAAACCGCCGGATAATGCGTACCGTCCCAATGTGTGCGATGAGAAGCGGTATCAGTAAAATGAGAGTTGGTATAAACATACCCCAGTTGCCAATCCAAGTCCAGTCCTTCCAAGAGAAAGTTCTCCTTCTCCATCTTGTTGGCGATAATAAAAGCATCGGAATGGCTGTGGGCATACTGAATGTTAGACTCTATTCCCTGTACATCCTTGTAGGTACGTATGAAGATTGGTTCAAATTCCACCAAGTCAAACCACCATTTCCGTGCCTTAAAACTGCCGCCGACAACTGCCTTCTTGAACTTGTCGTGATCTCGGGTTATCGTAAGTCCCTCTTGAAAGGGGGATTTCATCTTGTAGTTATTATCGGAATAGTTATAAAAACCTCCCAACCCGAACTCTATACCTTTTGGCGCAATGTTCATTTTGCTCACCACGGATGCTTTGTGAGTGTTGAAACTACCGTAAGAATAGTTCACGTCCAAATACTTGGGCGGATACTCCTTGATGACAATATTTACCGCTCCACCCACGGCGGAACCCCCGAATTTGGCGGGAACAATTCCTTTGTATATCTCAATGCGATCGATCATTTCCACCGGAATATCATTGATGTCGATAAAATCGGAATTGTCATTCATCGGCTGTCCGTCAATGAAAAGCCCAATGCGTTTCCCTTCCAACCCTCGTACGGAAATACGAGAAGTACTGCCCACTCCTCCCATTGTCCGCACGGTGATACCGGCTGTTTTTGCTAAAACATCCTGCACATTGTTGACTGTCCCTTGTATCTGACTCATGCTGATTACAGATATAGGCATTGCCTGCTCACGTATTTTACGGGCTTCGCTTTTGCCCATCACCACTACCTCATCCAACGATTTGGAATCGGCTTTCAGACGGATGATGATTTTACTGCCTCTCTCGTTACCCACTGTGACCTTACGGGTTTGGGTGCGATACCCCATAAAACTCACGGTAAGCGTATAGGTGCCTGTGGGAATATCAGAAAAAGAGAAATCCCCATGCTCATTTGTCGCGATGCCCTTTTTCAGCTCCTCGATAAAGATAGTTGTTCCGGGCAGTGGCTCTTCGCCTGAGTCGTCGATAACCACGCCCGTAATCCGTCCGCCCCCTGTTTGGGCAGAGACACTGATGCTCATGAGCATCAGTGATAAGAAAAGATAGATTACCTTCTGTTTCATTGTTTTATTACTTTGGACTAAAAATTATATTTTGCCTTTGCCCATATTTCTGAATTGTTTTTGTACCTACCGAATATCCCCTCATTGCCTCCAAACCAATCATAACCTACCGATAGTTGGATGTGGTCATTCAGCGCATAGGAGGAGGTAAAGCGGCTGAACCATCCCTCGTGGTTGAGGTCGAAATAGGTGAAGTTGGATAATTGTAATGTACTGCCCAACAGTTTTTTAGACACATTGAGCGTGAGGAGTGACTGATGACGAGGTTGTGCTATTTGATTTTCATATCGCAGAATACTTTCCGAAGAAAACTGCGCCATCACCATCCATTCATGAGGCGCATACCAATCCACTCCCACGAGATAATTCACCGTGTTGAAGCCCTTCTGCTCCATAGCTCCCGCCTCGGGTTTGTAGCTGAAATGCTTGTCCACATTGAATGCTGCTTCGCCACGCAGGACAAACTGCCCCAACGGCTTGGATATATCTCCTCCGAAGAATCCCATGCGGTAATATTGCGGAGATACGGTCATGTGGTTGCCAGAAGACCGATAAGTAATCATGGGCATCTTGTTCCACGTATGCAATGCGGCAAGAGAAAAATCCACTCCCGGCAAGGTGAAGCAGAGTCTTCCTCCATATTCTATATTGGAAAAGTGGAGTTTTGGACTACTTCCGTCCTCATTCCAGACAAGATGCAGAGCGGTGTTTTTAGGCAGCACACTCCATGGATTTTCGGCATCGGTCGGCAACTTATATCCCTCGAAGGTCGGCACGGCAAGCAACTCCAATCTCATCTTCTCATTAAAGACAAAAAAGCGCAGAGCATTGACCGGCATACGAATGTCATCGTAATCTTGTGCCAAGAATTCCGTCATATCCATCGGAGAAACCAAGTCGATGATACGCACTCCGTCTGCCACACCCCAAATGACCAATTGCCGACCGAGGCGAAAGCCCCAGTGCTCCTCCCTGTGGTCAAGATATGCCTCTCGCAACTCAAAACCCGTGCGTCCTTTCAGCAAGGCATTGTGGATGGCATTGAACGAGACAAAGAGCGTCGAACTGCCAAAACTTTTCCCTATTTCCCCCCTTACCCGAGTGCGTGAGGACATAAAGTCGTTCGGCTTCTCGGAACGGACGGCATGATAGGTATCAACAAAGCCTTTGAGTTGCCACGATGAATCCCCTTTTTCCTGTCCCCATGCGGCGTGTAGGGACAAGAGTGAGAGAAACAGCAGCAAAAACTTTATAGAACGATTACTTGTGTTTGTCATCAGAACCTACCTTTCTCCAAAGTGGTAACATTGAATTTTGTCTCCTCCATGGGAAGGTCATACTTGGGATTCTTAATTTCAAGAATCGTTTGATGCTCTGTCTGCACATTGGTCATGTGTAGTTTTTGGGCAACCCAAAATCCTGCGACCTTAGCAATGTCCGATAATTCAAGACGGCGGTGCAGCTTCCCCATTTTGTCATAGTACTCCACCCTGACGGCTATAAGACAGTCTTGGCGTATGAAGGCTATTTTCTTGGAATAAATCTCGCGTTTGTCTTTGGGCGTAGATTCCAATTTCCAACACTTATGCCCATCTATTTCTTCTTCACCCAGAAGTTTGTGCGTGTCCTCATCCACGTTGCGACTGCCCATATCATCGTAGGTAAAGTCACTGCCCATAAAGTAATCCTGCTTGGCAGACGAGCCGCTGATACGGCGGGTCTTCTTCATGGCGGGCAGGTAGAGCCATTTATCATCGTCCTTGTCGGGATCGTCGTAATCCCACGTGAGAAACCCCGTACCTTTTACATCGCCGGGGTACTGGAAGAACATAATGCTCTTGCGGTCTTTCTTTCCTTCGCCCACGTCGATGGAGTAAGAAATCAGTTTGCGCTCGCGCACGGCTCCGCGCTTATTAATCAGTTTCATCACCAATTCCGATTGACGGGTATCGCCATCGGGACGGTCTTTTACTTTTTGGGCAATCTCTCTGCCCGTCTGAGCCCTTGCCGTGGCGGCAAAAGCCAATACCACCAAACTTGTTAAAATAATTCTTTTCATCATGATTGATGTTTTGTTGTTGATTTTATCCCATTGACTTTTCAAGCATCTTCCGATAGGTCGCCGATTGTGCCTGCAACTCTGCGTCAGTGCCCATAGCCTCAATCTTGCCTTGATTGAGCAGCACGATTTTATCGGCTCCGCGAACGGTACGCATCCGATGAGCGATAACAATGACCGTCTTGTTTTTAATCAGCTCCGACAAAGCCTCCTGTATCAGACTTTCGTTTTCCACGTCGAGCGAAGCAGTGGCTTCGTCCATCAGGATGACGGGAGCATCTTTCAGTATGGCTCTTGCAATGGAGATGCGCTGGCGCTCGCCACCGGAAAGCCGCTCGCCGTTTTCACCGATGACGGTTTCCATGCCTTCGGGCATACGGTCGATAAACTCATCGCAGCGAGCTATTTTGGCAACGCGGGCAATCTCTTCGTCCGTAGCTCCTTTCTTACCTATACGGATATTATCTTTTATGCTGGCGTTGAACAGCACCACATCCTGAAAGACAATGGCGTAGTTCTTCAGCAGCGTTTCGGGGTCTATCCGGCTGATGTCCTCGCCCCCTAATAGTATCTTACCTTTCTGAATATCCCAAAAACGGGCAGCCAGCTTGGCGAGTGTGGTCTTGCCGCTTCCCGAAGGCCCGATGAGGGCGGTAACCTCGCCCTGTCTGGCAGTGAAACTTACGCCGTTGATGACGGTATAGTCCTCATAACCGAACTCGACATCTTTGAAATCTATACTGTAATCTTTGGGGTTCATTTCCAGTTTGCCTTCCTGAACGGGCATTGTTTTTATCTCTTTGATACGCGCCACTACACCGTCGAGAGCCACGATCATCGCCATAAAGGTGAGAATGCCCTCGATAGGCAGGTAGATGCTTGCCGTGAGAATGAGATAGGCGATATAGACAAGGATGTTGATCTGTCCGGCAATCAGCATGTTGGCACCGACAATCGCCACAGTGACGATGCCGAGCTTCATCAGCATACCCGCCAGTGAGGTGGCAATGCCGGCGGAGAACTCCGCTTTTATCTTTGTACGGGTATTGCTGTCCAATTTATGATAGAATTCGTTCAATGACCGTTCTTCCAAATTATAGGATTTGATTTCCTGTATCTGGTCTATCTTCTCCTGTAAATCGTCGAACACCTCGCGATTGGTTTTCACGTGTGCGTCCACAGCCTTCCGTTGTTTCTTTTTGGAAAGTGAAAAGGCCAGCAACGCGACGGGAATAACCCATAATGCCGCCAATCCGAGCTGCCAATTGTAGGCGAGTATCATAATGGAAATGATAATCGTGGAAATGGAAGTGGCATAGATATGTGGCACGGAGTGCGAAAATATCTGTTCATAAAGTTGCAAGTCGCTCATCATGGTTGCCGAAAGGTCGGACACATCACGTTTGCCGAAATAAGAGAGTGGCAGTTTTTTCAGGCGGTTGGCTATGTCGATACGTGAATTGGCACTCTCGTTATAAACATTGTCGTAAAGGCGCACATAGTCCCACCTTGCCACGATAAACATCACCAACAACATCACTATGATGATGACAATATAATTTACAAGGGTCAGTTCTGCCGGTGTGGGAATACCCTCCAAACCGCCCAGATACTGGAAGAGAAACATAAATCCGACAATGGGCGGAAACATCTTGGTCAGATTCAGGATGGTATGAGAGAAAATAGACTTTTTCAGGTTCTTCGCTCCCTGATCCGACATGGCGTATTTTTGCTTTAAGAAATTATTCATTTTTACCTCCTATTTTCCAGTTGGCAGCTTTTTGATATTCATCCCACAGCTTTTTGTAGGCACCACCTTGGGTTAATAATTCGTTATGTGTACCGCTTTCCACTATTTTGCTGTTCTCCATCAAAAGGATTCTATCGGCATTAACCACGGAAGATAGTCTATGGGCAATCATTAATGTCGTTTTGTCCTTCGACAGTTCCTTGAACGAAGCCTGAATGATATGCTCATTTTCAGGGTCGGCGAAGGCGGTTGCCTCGTCGAGAATGACAAAGTCGGCGTTCTTCAGGAAAGCCCTCGCAATGGAAAGTCGTTGTGCCTCGCCGCCTGAGAAATAGGTTCCCTTGGTGCCGTAAACCGTATCCAAACCCTTTTCTAAATTATCGACAATCTCTTTGGCTCCGGCCCTGACAAGAGCTTGCTCTATCTCCTTGTCACTGGCATTGGGATTACCGAGCAGCAGGTTCTCGCGCAGGCTCATCTTAAAGAGATTGGACATTTGGAACACAAAAGCGATCTTTCGCATCAGCGCAGTTTTCTCATATTCCTTGATGTTAGTGCCTCCGACTAAAATTTCGCCTTCATCGACATCATAGAAACGGGCTGCCAAACGTGCCACGGTGGTTTTTCCGCCCCCCGAAGCACCGACCAAGGCAACAGTTTCTCCTTTGTTCACTTTGAAAGACACGTTGTCCAGCACTTTTTCTTTCCCGTATGAAAACGAGACGTTCCTGAACTCCAGCCCATCTTCAATTGCAGTTTTTCTGCCATAAGCGAAGTCGTCGTAATCCAAAGCGGCGTCAATTTTATCCAATGCCAACTCGGCCAAGTAGATGAAGTTTTGAATAGATGCACTACGCATCATAAAAACACCGAATACCGGACCTATCAACAGATAGATAACAGAATTGCCCAGCACCTGCCGCATGTCGCCGCCTGTGGTGATCAGCATGATGGCAACGGGTACCAAGAAGAATGCTGTGGAACTTGAAATTGCCTCGTACAGTGACATTTTGTTTTTGAATCCCATGCTCCACCGTACCACGAAATCTTTCATCTTTACGATAAGCGAATAGAAACGTTCGAAACTCTCCACGCTTTGGGCAAAGGTCTTCACAACCGGTATGCCGCGCACGTACTCCACCGATTCGGCGGAAAGGTTAGCAAGTCCTTCGTAGTATTCTTCCCGCATCTTCATACCCTTTTTGGTGCTCATGGTTGCCATCAACAATATGCTTATGACCATCGGGATAAGGCTTACCAATCCTAATCGCCAGTCGAAAAGGAAGAAAAATACCAACAACACGATGGGCGAAACAATAGTCATGGCAAAGTCCGGCAGCTGATGCGCCAGCATGGTGTGGGTCTCGCCCGCTCCATCGACAATGGTTTTACGTAGGTTACCGCTTTCGCGGTTGGCAAAAAAACCCAACGGTTTCGTCATCATCTTCTTCACACTGAGCTTGATGATGTTCGACTCTACCTCGAAAGCGAAGAGATGAGATACCATTAACGCAAAGAAATAGAGCAACATTCCCGCTGCAGCAAAACTCGCCGCTAGAATTGCATAATACCGTATGGAAACTCCATCGACACTATTGCTCAAAATAATCCCGCTGACAATCTTATGGATATATACCATAGGCATCAGTACCATAATACCCGAGAGGGCTGAAAAAAGCATCGCCAGCGGAAGCATATAGCCCTTCTTGCCTGCGTATGGCAGCAACCGCTTCAAAACGGGTGCTTTCTTCTGTTTTTTTGTAGTATTCATTTGTATTCAATTATGTTTGTTCATTAAACCCGAGTTTCGTTTGTATCTGTCTCCTTACCGAACAGGCGGAACTTTTGGATCAATATGGGAGTGACACAGAGGTCGGCAAGTAGTGCCAATACAATACCTGCCACGGAGAGTACCCCCATGTGTATAAAGGAAAGGCTTTCAGAAGTAGTATAGACGGCAAAGTTGGTACAGATTACTATACTTGTCAGTACTATCGGTGTTCCAATAGTGCGGAACGAGCGGAGAATCGCATACCGATAATTACCCCGACGGTCGAATTCCAAATGCACGTGGTTAATGAAGTGAATGGTGTCATCCACCGCCAACCCGAGAATCATAGGCATAATGGTGGCGGTCATCATATCCAACGGATATCCCAACCATCCCATCAGACCTCCAACCACCAACGCAGGAGTAACATTGGGTATCAAACCGATAAGCCCGATGCGCACACTACCAAAGGCAAGCATCATCAAGATACAGATGATAAGGAGGGAGATAGCGAATGAAACCATCTGTCCACGGGCTATATACTGCATCATAACCGTAAATTGAGGGATGCTGCCCACAGTAGCAACTGTAGCTTGAGGGAAGAGCTTATTGGCGTAAGCAACTATATCGTGTAGCTCCCGTTCTGTTTCCCCTGAATCGTATGAATTCATTTCGACCATCAGGCGAAGACGTCGATAATCATAATCGATCCAATACTCTGCCTCACTACCTCCTGCATTTTCATAAAGGAGTAGCAACTGTGCCACCTCTTCAGGATTGTGAGGGATAGTATAATAAGAGGCATCCCCATCGTGCAGGGTTTGGTTCAGGTCTTTTAGGATATTCAATACCGTGGTTGTGCGCTTGGTTAATTTATACCTGTCTGCGTGTTGTGCTAAGGAATCTAATCGCACAAGGATTTCGGGCGATTTTGCCAATCCATTTTCGGGCAGTTCTATCATTACATCGTATGTATAGACAGACCCAAGTTCACTCCCACCCACTTCCAAAAGGTTGTTTACATAGGCTATCTTTCGCCCCATGGTTCTCTCCACATCAAAGGCGGTCTCTATTTTTGTGAATTGATAGATAAGCACGACTGTGATCACTCCGGTAAGCCATAGTATCAAAGTGCCGTGTTTAAGTACACCGATACCTACCTTCTCTAATTTTCTGTCCAACCATCGTCCTCCTGTTTCCTGCACTTTGGGATGCGGTTTTCCGTCCTTACCAAAACTAAGGAGCACAGGCATCAGTGTAATGGCTATAAAGAACGCCAGCATCACGCATGAAGAAGTAGCTATACCGATAAAACGCATAGGCTGCATCGGTATGGCGAGGAAGGAAAGCAAGGCGGCAAAGGTGGTGAGTGCGCTGAACAGCACCGGCCATCCCATTTCCCTGACAGTTTCTTCTACTGCTTGTGTCCTCTTTCCATGCATGAGGAATTGGCGTTTGAAATAAGAATACACGTGGATGTTGTATGCAATGGAAACGGCAAATGTCAATAGCATGGGAATCATCACCATGCCACTATCTATCGTCATACCCACGTAACCTAACATACCGTACACGATGATGATGGAGCCAACAGCTGTGACAAGCGGCACGACCACTCCTCTAAAGGAGCGCGTTACCAATAGCAGGATAAGTATGGAGATTAGGGTGGCGATACCCAGTACACGGGGCATTTCCTTACTTATCCATTTCATTTTCATGGCGGTAACATAGGGCAGTCCCGTTCCCTTGGGATGGAGCTTCTGGTATTTGTCCTTGGTGATGATATGCTCCAGCTCGTTACCCGTCAGCACCTCAGGAGCAACGGCATTCTTCCCCTTGTTCCACACCGAGTCTTCTGGGAAAGTACGCAGCTTGAGTATAATCCATGAGAGCGTTCCGTCTTTGGAAACGAGCCGTTCTGCAACGTGAGGTTTCAGGTAAGCCTTGTGGCGTATCTCTTCTAGTTGCGCCGGATCTGACGGTATTGTTTCGGGGACAATCTGTTCGATAGTCATACCCTCCTCACTGCCCACCATAAATTCGATGTCGGTGAGCGACGTTATTTTGTCGGCATACGAAAGGCTGTCCATCATCTCGTTGGTGAGTTCACGGATGAGTTCCAAGTTCTCTTTCGTAAACAAATTGTCGCATCGGGTCAGCACCGCCGCGAAATTGTCATTGCCGAATATATCCTTGAACTCTTCTGTCTTAACAAGCATCGGATCGTCTTCGAGAAAGTAGTCTTCCCACGAAGCACTCACCTTGAAGTATCTTAACCCTGTAAATCCTATGGCAAAGACGAGGATAGATAAGCTTAGTACCAGCCATCGTCTTTGTATCATCCATTTGCCCCGACGAGCAAACCAATCATTGATTCTTTCTATTTTCATATCATTTGCTATTTGTAAGTTGTTTCATTCATTGAGGGCGGATAAAAGCGATCCGGCTTCTGATAATCGCTTCGAGATTGTTTACTCAAAAACGAACAAAAGTCTGTTCTGTTCAAAAACAAAGCGAGCCGCCCCAAATGGGCGACTCGTTCTATGGAATATATATGTTATTGAAACATCCCGTTTCATACATTTGATTGTTAAGGTAAGTGCCATAATTCTGTCTGAGTACATTCAGTACCGTTATTTTCGTCTTTCGTTGTAATCATCTCTTTATCCGAAATATCTTTGCGATAGGTGTTTCTCCGATTTTGCGTAATCCAAGATTCCTCACAAAGGAAAAGTCCACCTACTCTCTGTACAAGAGTTAATTCTTCATTATTAATAATATTAGTGACACTCATATACTGTTTGTTTTTATTCTACTGGAATAGGAGGAAGTCTTATTTCCAACCATTTTCTTTTCTCTGTTACATTCCACATTCATAAGCTTTTTCCATCCTCCCGTGTTAAAGTGGATATACTCACCAATAAAACATTCTATTTCCTCTTGGGAGAGTTCTTCATGCAGTACCACTTCTTTCATCATATTCATCCACCAAGAACAAGTGAAATGCATAAAGAATGGAGAAATCTGGGTGTGTAAATCCGGATAGAGTTCTTTCATTCTCTCCAGATATTCCATGCCGATTGCAGAGCTTTTTCCAATCCACCGCTCCCAATAGTCTTTGAATCGGGAATCTTGTGTGTCGAGAAACAGCAACTTAAGTTCTTTGCGATAACGGCTTATAATGCCCATCACCTCCTGCATGGTTTTACGATGATACTCCTCTGAGGTGAAAATTTCAAGGGAAAGACTTTCGTCTCGGTTATGATTATCCAGCATGCCGTTCATCGCCTCTAAAAGCGGATGTAGGACAACAGCCAGCAAATCTTCTTTACAGGGATAATAATTGTATATATTACTCAGACCAACTCCCGATAGTTTGGAAATTTCACGCATAGACACAGCCTTGTATCCTTTTTGGAGAAAGGCTTCCCGGGCTGTTTTTAGCAATAACTTGCGTGTATAATCCTTTGGCGTTTGCATAGAGCGACATACATTGTCTCAATTTGGTTGCAAAGTTCTTATTATTTCCCTGTATAGACAATACCTAAAAAAGGTGATTTTTTTTCCGAATATGTCGCCATCCTCTCCGGGAATACCGATTTATTGGAGAAGGCAAAGTTGGAAAAGAAGATTGCCGGTTTGGACAGCGAATGGCAGGCGTTCATTCGCAGCAAGTCTTCCTCCAAAGACCTTTTCGACCTTTCGCAGAACAAGTTCTTCGTGACGGGAGAAAGCGGAATGAAGTACAGCTACAACAACGGCAGGATTGCGGCAGACCCGCAACTCGCCTGCATGAACTTCCTGAACGCCTTGGAGAAGATACACGGCTTGATTGAGAAGTTTAAGGCTGACACGGAAAAGATAGCCAAGGAGATTCCGGTTTTGCAGGAGGTCGTGAACGCTATAATTTAGTCGCGTTGGCTACTCTTTTAAATGGCATCCAAATTGTCCCTGAATGCGTTCTTTCGTTTTCGATGTTGCGGATTCAGAATATTTTCGGTAACTTGCCATTGCTGGTCAATAAGGTTGGCCGGACATTGTTATATGACTTTAATTTGTTGAAAATTACAAAGTTACGAATAATATACGATGGAACCATCTATATACAGTTATTCTCTTTGCATCGCGCTACCGCTGATGTTGTTCTTCGGCTTTTATTTTTTGCTGGCCCCAACACCGGAAAAGGCCATTTTTGATAATTATCTACGCTCCAGGCGGATAATGGGTCTGGCGTTGCTGCTGCTTGCGGCAAACTATTCGGTGCATTTCTTCTTCGGGGTAAGGTTCAGGAGTGTCCATGCGGCCATATTGATGAATCTGTCCACCTATTTTCTGTGCTATTACCTATTCAGCTCTGCATTGATAACACTGCTTAACCGTTTCTATATCACACGAAAAAGGATCTGGACGCACATTATCCTATGGATCATATTCTCCGGTCTTTCCGGGATTGTATTGTTTTTGTTCCCGGACGGAATAGTGCAGAAAAGCTTTTTGCTGGCTTTGGCGGCATGGCTGGTGGCTTACGGACTGGTGCTGTCTCGCAGACTCATTGTCTCATACCGCAGAGATGTCCGGATTTTCGATGACACGCATGCCGATGACATCGGTGCGTATATAAAATGGTTGTCCGTCTTTACCTATTGGGCACCCTTGTTCGGCATCGGATGCGGATTGCTCACTTTCTTGCCTGATGAATATGTTTATATATGGATTCTGTCATCGATTCCGTTTTACGTCTATCTCTACTGTTGCTACCAAAACTATCTGCTGTTTTACGAGCAAGTGGAAAACGCGATGGTAGCGGAGATGACTTCGGAAGATGACGGTCAATGTGATCATAAGCCGAAACAGGCACAGAGGCAAGACACTCCTTTTTACCATGCAGAGATAGCCGGAAAAGTCAAAGGGTGGATTGACGCCGACGGTTTTGTTCAATCCGGCCTTACCATAAAGGAGCTTTCGGACATGCTTCATACCAACCGAACCTATCTGTCCGAGTACATCAATACGACGTATGGCACATCGTTCCGCGATTGGATCACCGGCCTTCGCATCAATTATGCGAAACGTCTGCTTACCCATAATCCCAAACTGACGGTTGCCGACATTTCCGAAAGATCGGGGTTTCTGTCTCCAAGCCATTTCATTAGGTTGTTCAAGGAAAAAACAGGGCAAACTCCTGTCAGATGGAGGAAAACAGAGGCGGAATAGTGCGCTGCATTATGGCTGATGGAAATAGCCTGAACGACAAAAAATAGCCTGAACGAAAAGACTAAAATCATCTAAACCGCAAAGATGTGCGATTCTGACAATTGAGACATTCTTTCTACGCAAGAATCAGGCGGAGATAGAATCTTTTCGCTTATATTGTTTGCATAAATTCCGAGTCGAGAATAAACAAAGCATAGAATATGAGCAAAAGAATCCTGTCCATCATCTTGTTTTCATGGCTGTCAATGGCTGCTTCCACAGCTTTCGCGCAACAGAAGACAGACACTGCCGACACCTTCCGCTTCGTTCCGCAAGAGGATACGTTCTATTTGCCAAGGGAGGACAATCCGCAGGAATCAGTCCAATCCTTATCACCGACAATTTCTCAACTGTCCCTGCGCGCCAATCTGCTGCGCTGGGCAACCCTGACACCAGATTTAGGACTTGAATGGCGCATCTGCCCGTCATGGGGCATTGCCGTGAACGGCTCGTGGACTTCGTGGTCGTGGAATGACAAGGACAGAAGATACGCCCTCTGGGAAGTGGTACCGGAAGTTCGTTACTATATGGGTGAGAAGAAAGCCTGGTATCTGGGTGCGATGTTCAAGACCGGACAGTTCAACTACAAGTTCTCCGAAGCAGGCAAGCAGGGCGACCTGATGGGTGGCGGCATCACCGCCGGCTATCAGCTGCGGCTGAACAAGGCATTAGATCTTGATTTCAACCTCGGTTTGGGCTACCTGAATGCCGATTTCGAAAAATATGAAGTCATCGACGGTGTACGTGTACGCCGCGGCAACGAGACAAAAGATTGGTGTGGTCCCATCAATGCCGGTGTGACATTGGTATGGAAGTTATTCTGACACGGAAGAATATGAAAGCAAGACAACATATAAATATGATGGGAATGGCAGTCGCCGTGCTGCTCTCTTCCTGCGTGAAGGACACGCTTTATGACACACCGCACCCCGACTACGGGAAGACTGCGGTGACAGCCGACTGGTCGGCCCGCGGTGAGGGTATCGACATACCTGCCACATGGACGGTCACCATGGGTGACTATACGGGTACGGAGACTTCCGCCACCCATACCCCCGACCATCTGTTTGCTCCGGGCAGCTACACCCTTGCGGTGTGGAACCCGGCTGAAGGAATCACGGTGAACGGCACCACAGCCACCATTGCCGCAGCCACGGGAAACCGGGCAGGCACGGATGCCTTTGTGAACAATGCCCCGGGATGGTTTTTCACCTATACGGAACAGGTGAGCATCGAGAAAGACAAGGACTATCCGCTGACCGCCGCAATGAAGCAGCAGGTACGCGAACTGACGCTTGTCGTCGAACCTACTGGTGATGCCGCCGGACGCATCACGGAGATTGTTGCCCATCTGACGGGTGCAGCCGGAACACTCGACTTCGCTACCGATACCTACGGAGCCGCTTCGAACGTCGTGCTGCTCTTCACCAAGATTACCGAAGGTGACGATGCCGGCAAGTGGAAAGCCACGGTGCGGCTGCTGGGTGTGACCGGCACGGAACAGCTGCTGACGGGTGAAATCCGCTATGCGGACGGCAACCCGACCCCCACGACGCTGAAAAGCGACATCACGGAAGCCCTCAAGGGGTTCAACACCGGAAAGGGCGAATCGCTGACCCTCGGCGGAACGCTGGTTGAGACTCCCGAAGGCATGGAAGTGGACGGAGCCGAAATCAACGGCTGGGAAGAAGTGAAAGGTGATGATGTAAATGCCGATTTGTAAATAATTAGCAAACCGAACGCAGAAGCCAAGCTTGCTTTGATTTTGCTGAGGTGCAGCAATTATTGAAATGGAATTTAATAAATAAAATGACAGATATAATGAAGACAAGATTTTTTGCACTTGCAACGCTCGTCCTCGCACTGGCAGCCTGCAACAACGACAACGAGAACCTGAACGGTGACCCCGTGGCCGCCCAGTTTACCGCCGACATCACCCTCGCCACCCGCGCCAGCGGAACCACCTGGACTGGCGGCGACCGTATCGGCATCACCGACATCGGCAACGATTCCCGGTACGGCAACGTGCCTTTCATCCTGAAAAACGGGAAATTTGAGGCAGAAGGAAAGGTCATCTATGTAGAAGATACAAAGACCCATACTTTCCGCGCCTACTATCCGTACAACGCGGCGGGAGGCATCCTCGCAGCCACGACCGATGTCACGGCGCAGCAGAACCAGCCTGCCATCGACTTCCTCTTTGCTTCAGGAGCCACGGGAGACAAAAACAACCCGGTAGTAAGCTTCACCGACAAAACCGCCAAAGGCGGTGAAGACAACTCCTTCCACCACCGCATGAGCCAGATAACCCTTACCTTCGAGGCGGGCGACGGCGTGGATTTCAGCGTGGTCAAGCCTGAACGTTACACGCTAGACGGATTGTTACTCACCGGTACGTTCAACACGGCCGACGGTATTGCCACCGCAGACAACGGAGTACAGACCGGAGAACTGGCCATGAATCTGGCAGACGGCAATCTCACGTCATCGATCATCCTCTTCCCGCAGACAGTTGCATCCCTGCCGTTGGTTGTGAATTACAAAGGTCAGGAATATCATGCCACACTCACCATGCCCGAAGGCGCACTGCTGGCGGGCAACAACTATACCTATACCGTCAAGGTACGCAACAAAGTCCTTGAAGTCAGCGAAGCCACCATTGCAAAGTGGAACGATATAGACGGTGGAGATGTGGGTGCTGACCTGTAGGATTTTAATAATTAATCGATTAGAATAAAGAATTATGAGACATAGATTATTTATCCCCGCAGCCACCGCACTGCTGTTCGCCCTCGCCGCCTGCACGCAGGACGAACTTGCTGACGATAACCGTCTGCCCGAAGGTGAATACCCCGTCGTCATCCGTGCCACCGGACTGTCCGTAGAAGCAACGCCGCTGGCAGCCCATTCCACCCGTGCCGCTGTGGACGGCGACTGGCAGGGCGTCACTTCCGTGGCACTCAAGATGGGCGATGCGGTAAAGGAATACACCGTAACGGCTTCTACCGATTTCAAGAGTGCCACGCTCTCACGCGAGAACGCCCCGTACTACTGGACCAGCCGCGACCCGATTACCGTATCGGCATGGTGGCCCTTCGACAATGCCGACATCACACAGATGCCTGCCGTGAAGGTGGCCGAAGACCAAAGCAAATTGGCTGACTTCCAGAACAGCGACTTCATCTCTGCTGAGAACCGGAAGGTGGAATTTAACAACCCGACACTCGAATTTACCCACCGCACGGCACGCGTGACAATCGAACTGAAGCCCGGCACGGGATTCACGAGCGTCGCCGGTGCCACGGTGAGCCTCGTGAGCCTGTCCGCCGATAACGGCAACCCGACCGCCATCAAGACCTACAACGCAAGCGGCAACACCTACGAGGCACTGACCGCCCCGCAGACCGTTGAGGCAGGCAAGCCGTTCATCCGGGTGGAACTCGGCGGCGGCACCTTCTACTTCCGTCCGCAGAACAACGTCGTGCTGGCAGCGGGCAACCGCTATACCTACACCGTAAAGGTGAATGCCACCGGCTTGACGTTAGAGGGTTGCACTATCGGTGACTGGGCAGACGGCGGCGGCGAGAGCGGCGAGGCTGAGTTGGGCTACATCTACGATAGCAACACCAAGACCTACACGGTCTATAACGCCGACGGCCTACTGGCATGGAACGAAGCCGCACAAAAAGACAGATCGATAAATTGCACCCTCACCGCCGACATCGACCTCACGGGCAAAGACTGGACACCGATAGGCACAAACTTTTATAACTCATACACCGGCACCTTCGACGGCGGCGGCCATACCATCATGGGGCTGACCGTTACGACAAATGACCAATATGTGGGTCTGTTCGGCAGGCTCGGTAAAGCTGGCACGGTGAAGAACGTGGTGATGGATGGCATACAGATAACATGCAATCACAGGTTGGGCTATGCCGGCGGCGTGGCAGGATTTAGCTGGGGAGGCACCATTGAAAACTGCTCGGTGTCGGGCAGCGTCAGCGGCACGATATGCGCCGGCGGTGTGGTGGGTATTCAATGGGAGGCTTCCATCACCGGATGCAGCTCCTCCGCCACAGTGAAGGGAATGGTCCAGGTCGGCGGCGTGGCAGGTGAGACGAATTCGGGTGCCACCATGGCCGCTTGCTATGCCACAGGCAACGTGACCATAGAAATAGACCCCATAAATAATATCCTTGGCGGCGGTCTGGTGGGATTCAACGCAGGAAGCAGCGTCCTTGCCTGCTATGCCACGGGCAACGTAACCAGTACGGGTAGTAGCACTGGCAATGTATATATCGGCGGCTTTTTGGGAGGAAACTACACCACCGTGACCGCCTGCTATTGGAAGAACAATCATGAACAAGGCATCGGCTACAATAAGGAAGGCATCGCCCCCGAAGCCACGAAGGTGGACGGCACTGGCGTTACCTGGCAGAATGCCGTTGATGCCATGAACACCGCCTTGCAGAAAGCAGGCTCAGAGTGGCGTTACGAACTTAAGGGAGCATTGCCCACCTTGAGGAAGCAGTAAACCGTCGGGGGGAAAAGTTACGCCCGCAACGGAAAGAACCAGAGTAATAAAATAACAGATATAATGAAGACAAGATTTTTTGCACTTGCAGCGCTCGCCCTCTTATTGGGGGCCTGCACGCAGGACGAAGCGGGCTTCCTACCAGAAGGGGCGGAAGGCACACCCATCGTCTTCACCGCCACGGGGCTGAATCCCGCCGCAACAGCCATCGCCGGCACCCGTGCCCCCGCGGATGGCAATTGGACGGGTGTGCAGAGCGTGGCAGTTCTGATGGACGGCACGGTGAAGACGTACAACGTGACGCCCTCCACCGCCGACCCCACCAGCGCCACGCTGACCTCCACCGACCCGTACTACTGGACCAACCACAACAACATCACCGTCACAGCGTGGTGGCCCTACACCGCTGGCGAGACAACCCCACCTGCGGTAAAGGTAAAAGCCAACCAAAGTGCCCAGAAAGACTTTGAGGGCAGCGACCTCATCGTAGCCGACGGACAGACGGTGACCTACGGCAGCCCCACGCTCCGCTTCACCCACCGCACGGCGCGGGTGACAATCGAACTGAAGCCCGGCACGGGATTCACGAGCGTCGCCGGTGCCACGGTGAGCCTCGTGAGCCTGTCCGCCGATAACGGCAACCCGACCTCCATCAAGACCTACAACGCAAGCGGTAACACCTACGAGGCACTGACCGCCCCGCAGACCGTTGCGGCAGACAAGCCGTTCATCCGGGTGGAACTCGGCAGCGGCATCTTCTACTTCCGTCCGCAGACCAACGTCGTATTAGAGGCGGGCAACCGCTATAAATATATCGTTAAGGTGAACACCACCGGCCTGACGTTAGAGGGTTGCACCATCGGTGAATGGGCTGACGGCGGCGAGGAGACGGTTGAAAGTATCGTATTCAAGACCGATCTTTCCACCGCCAAGGTGGGCGATTTTATTACCACAGACGGCAAGTTGCTTGAGATGACGGAGAGCATGACGCTTTCTGAAGAGGTGAAAAAAAGGATTGCCGGTGTGGTCTTTTGGGTTCCTGAGAAAAAAGACCCCAACAGACAAACTCAAGCCAGCCTGCAAAGCGACGAGGTGATGGCAAAAGCCCATCCGAATTGTACCCACGGCCTGGCCGTTTCGCTGAAAGATGTTTCCGCTGAAATGAAGTGGCAAGGCGGCCAGTACGAGGCCGTGTTAAATTTCCAGAGGGGAGATGCTTTCAATCCTGCTTATGATAAAAGCCTCTTCAAGCCCATTGCCTCCAACAATGGTTCCAGTCACCCTATCAATTTTATCCTCGGTTATCAGAACACATTGATACTTCGTGCCTATAACGTTTATTGCAAGAGTATAGGTAGTGGTAATAAGGTTGTCCTGCCCGTAGATGCTCTTGCCGGATTTGAGACCAATAATCCATCCCCTTCCAACAGTACCGGCTGGTTTCTTCCATCGCCCAAAGAGTTGCATATCCTCTGCTACAAGGATGTGGATAATATTGGGCGTTATTGGGAGGACCCAAGTTATACTGATACCCGTGACATTGTCAATAAATCCCTCATCGCTGCCGATGGTGGAACCTTTGCTTATAACTATTATTACTGGTCTTCTTCGGAGTTCGGAGGCTTTCTCTCCCACGCCTTCCTCGTGAACTTCCGCAATTCCAATGTGATCAGCGTCAGTAAGTACTACAACACGTACAGGGTGAGGGCTGTGTGTGCTTTCTGACCTATTTACCTATTTAATCTATTTATCCATTGAACAGAAGATATATGAAACGGAATCTATTACATACCATTTGGGTGGCGGCAGCGGTGCTGCTTGCCGCCTCGTGCGAGCAGGAGGAGCTGCCGGGAGTTGGAGCGGACGGCACACAGACGCTTGCCATCACCGTGACCGACGGCGGCTATGCCCCGGCAGATCGCGATGGCGGTAGCCCTGCCGGCGTACCGCAGACCCGTGCTGTGGAGAACGGCTACATCACCAAGTTCACTGCCGGCGATGCCTGCGGACTCTACATCGTGCGCGGCGGGGAGCTGGCCTATGCCAATGTGAAGCTGACCGCCACCGCTGCCACGGACGGCACTCTGACCTGGCAGCCCGAAGCGGGCGTGACCCTTACCGACGGCTTCAACGGTGAGGCATACTACCTCTATTACCCTTATCGGAATGACTCCTACATGGCATACAAAATCATGGCAGCATCCGCCACAGATGATGCCGCTTTCTTCGCCCAGCTTATCACCGGCTGGATACCAAAAGCCGACCAGAGCAAATATGCAGAGGGCTACACCGCCTCCGACCTGATGACCGCCACCGGCACGGCTACCAAGGACGGCAGTACCCTGAAGCTCTCGTTCTCCATGGCGCACTGCATGGCACTCGCAGTTATCGAGCTGCCCGACACGAAGTATGTGTTTACTAACACCGGCGGCTCTGCCATACCCGACTACACCGTGCCGCCCTCCGCCGACTTCACCGGTAGCGATGCCAAACCTTGCCGTATGACTGACGGCAGCTACCATTATATAGTGAACCCCACCGCCACCGCACCGGAAATCACCGGCAGCTATGCCGGCGGCTCAAGGGAGTTCACTTTCACCCCTTCCGCCGCTGCCGGCAGCTACAAGACCTACAAGATAGACGGCGGCACTGCCACGCCTTTAACAATTCCTTATACCATGCAAATAGGTGACTACTTCTGCTCTTCCGACAATGCCTCGGGCTGGTACATTATTCCCAAGGAATTCGCTCCGACAGAGAACGATAACTGTATCGGCATCGTGCTGAAAGCAGGGCGCGACGATTCAGGCAATTGGGCTGACAACGGCAACTATACATTGAAAGGCAGTACTATCTCGATGTCAAAAGTCCACGGCTATGTGCTTGCTCTCCATGATGCCAATGGTGGCAACATGTGTCCATGGGGAAGTTATGAAACCGAGGTAGGTTGCGACAGAAATCAGACTACCGGTTTCAACGGTTACAGCAGCACGCAGACCATCGTAACTAAAGCCAGCGGGAATCTTCAAAACACATTCCCTGCCGCCTATCATGCCACGACAGGATACGAAGCACAATATCAGGCACCTGCCAATACCAGCGGTTGGTTTCTTCCTTCCGGCGGACAATGCCAGTATTGGCTCAATCACAGGGATGTCATACTGAGGAGTGTCCAAAACGCCGGAGGTGATGGATGGAAAGACTGGTATTGGTCGAGTTCGGAGTACAGCTACTATCCTGCGAGCTTCGCTTACTACTTGAGCATGCACTACGGCATCATGGCCTACGACCATAAGTTAAAAGACTATGCGGTGCGTGCGTGCTTGGCTTTCTGATCTATTTAATCTATTTATCTATTGAATAATCAACGCTGCACCTCGGCATAGCCCAAGCGAGCTTGGCTTTGCACTCGGTTTGCAGTTGATTTGCGGCGAAGCCGCTTTTTCACCTGCTGGCGGAAAAAGTTTCGCCCGCCCGACGGAAAGAACCGAACTAATAAAATAACAGATATAATGAAGACAAAAATTTTTGCACTTCAGCACTCGTCCTCTCACTGGCAGCCTGCACACAAGACGAACTGGCTGACGACAACCGTCTGCCCAAAGGTGAATACCCCGTAGTCATCCGTGCCACCGGATTGTCCGTAGAGACAACGCCGCTGGCAGCCCCATCCACCCGTGCCACCGTGGACGGCGACTGGCAGGGTGTCACTTCCGTGGCACTCAAGATGGGCGATGCGGTAAAGGAATACACCGTAACGGCTTCTACCGATTTCAAGAGTGCCACGCTCTCACGCGAGAACGCCCCGTACTACTGGACCAGCCGCGACCCGATTACCGTATCGGCATGGTGGCCCTTCGACAATGCCGACATCACACAGATGCCTGCCGTGAAGGTGGCAGAAGACCAAAGCAAATTGGCTGACTTCCAGAAAAGCGACTTCATCGCCGCTGAGAACCGGAAGGTGGAATTTAACAACCCGACCTTGGAGTTCAACCACCGAACGGCACGCGTGGCAATCGAACTGAAGCCCGGTACGGGATTCACGAGCGTGGACGGTGCCACGGTGAGCCTCGTGAGCCTGTCCGCCGATAACGGCAACCCGACTGCCATCAAGACCTACAACGCAAGCGGTAACACCTACGAGGCACTGACCGCCCCGCAGACCGTTGAGGCAGGCAAGCCGTTCATCCGGGTGGAACTCGGCGGCGGCACCTTCTACTTCCGTCCGCAGACCAACGTCGTGCTGGCAGCGGGCAGCCGCTATAAATACACCGTCAAGGTGAACGCCACCGGCCTGACGTTAGAGGGTTGCACCATCGGTGACTGGGCTGACGGCGGCGGCGAGACTGGCGAGGCTGGCGAGGCTGAGGATTTGGGCTATACCATAGAGGACGACGGCAGCTACACCGTGACCTCCACCGATGGCCTGATGAATATAGCCGAATTAGTGAACGGAGGTAAGACCAACATTAACATTACCCTCGACACAAACATTAACCTCACAGGCAAAGACTGGACGCCGATAGGAACAAGCTTCGGCAACTCATACACCGGCACCTTCGACGGCGGCGGCCATACCATCACGGGGCTGACCGTTACGACAAATGACGAATATGCGGGTCTGTTCGGCTGTCTCGGTAATGCCGGTACGGTGAAGAATGTGGTGATGGATGGCATACAGATAACATGCAATCACGGGTCGGGTTATGCCGGTGGCGTGGTAGGATTTAGCAGGGGCACCATTGAAAACTGCTCGGTGTCGGGCAGCGTCAGCGGCACGGTGTACGTCGGCGGTGTGGTGGGTGCTCAATGGGGCGGTTTCATCATCGGATGCAGTTCCTCGGCCACAGTGAAGGGAACGGTCGATGTCGGCGGCGTGGTAGGTCAGACGAATTCGGGTGCCACCCTGACTGCTTGCTATGCCACGGGCAACGTGACCATAGAAATAGACCCCATAAAGAATATCGCTGGCGGCGGTCTGGTGGGATTCAACGGAGGAAGCAGCCTCCTTGCCTGCTATGCCATTGGCAACGTAACCAGTACAGGTAGTAGCACTGGCAATGTAGATATCGGCGGCTTTTTGGGAGGAAACTACTCCTTCGTGACCGCCTGCTACTGGAAGAACAATCATGAACAAGGCATCGGCTACAATAACAAAGTCACCGAAGCCACGAAGGTGGACGGCTCTGTCGTTACCTGGCAGAAAGCCGTTGATGCCATGAACACCGCCTTGCAGAACGCAGGCTCAGAGTGGCGTTACGAACTTAACGGAGCATTGCCTACCTTGAGGAAGTTGTAAACCGTTGCGGGCGGAAAAGTTCCGCCCGCAACAAACATTAACCGAAGTATAACCCCAATAAAGAAAGGAGGACGTGATGGAACACACGGAGAATCCACCATATTGGTTTTGGCATCAAGGCATTGTCAATAATAATATAGACTCCAGTGTAAATATGGAAGCTGTAAGCCGGACATTGTCAAGATTGGTGCTCATTAAAGACAACAAATCAAGTAATTAAATTAAAAACATGGGACTTTTTCACAGAGGCAAGAAAAATAATGACGATGAGCCGGACAGTGTTCAAACCAATTCATTCTCTGATATTATGAATGGTTTGCAATACGCCGTAAACTGTGCACAAGATACATTGCAGAATCATCAGATACAAAATCTGACCAGACTTTTTGAAGGAACAAATGCAAATAACGCAAATACGTTCCAATCGAAAAAAATCATGATTGGAGACAAGACTATTGATATTCCACTTATAGCCTTGATATCCCATCATTATCTTGCAATGGATAATGTGCAGATAAAGTTCAAGGCGAAGGTCGGAAGCGTGGAATCACAGATCCCGGAAAACAACTTGCTGTTATCCAGTCCGCACAGAGCCAATCTCCAGATGCAGATGAGCAACATAAAACCGGATGCGGATGATGTCATGGAGGTTTGCGTCAATTTTAAGGTTCAGGAGACTCCGGAGAGTATTTCCCGAATCATTGACGATTTTGTAAAAAACATCTAACAATTTTAAAATTCAAATGTTATGGCAGAAGAAATAAAGAACCAAGGGCAACAAGAATATGCAGAAAATATAAGCGGACAAGCAAAAGAGATTATTTCCGCTGCATTGGAAGAGACTAAAAATAACGGTACATCCCCTGTACTTGGAGATCCGAATGTGACTGACAATTTGAAGGGGCTTCCCATGCGGGAACTGATTGCAGCGCCGCTTATTGCAGCAGCCGAAGCTCAACAGGAATTGGCAGCGACAGCATGGAATTTCTACCAGAAAATTGCTTTTGATGAAGACGGTAAAACAGCTCGTGTATTGGAATTCGATATTAAAAGACCGATACAGCAGGATGGAAAAATGACAACAATGCCACAAAGTGTCAAAGCTCCGTTTATAGGATTGGTGCCTATTCCTTCTCTGCTTATAGACCGCGTGGATGTAGATTTCCAGATGGAGGTTACTGATACCTCAAATGTAAAAAACACTACTAATGCCGAAGTAGAGACAAAAGCTTCTGCAAAACATTGGTTTATAAATGCGGAAATCAGCGGCAAAGTCACGACCGCCCGTGAGAACACCCGCATGACCAACCAAACGGCAAAATACCAGATACATGTTTCGGCCAGCCAGCAACCACAGACCGAAGGTCTGTCAAAACTGATGGATATAATGGCTTCCTGTATCGAGCCTTTGAGTACCGAAAATAAAAGTTAGAATATTAACATGGAAACGGAATACTGGGTGTTCCGTTTCCTATTTACATTTGGATATATGAATACATTTATATTTAATGGCCTGCATTCTATATACATAAATGATGATATGATAAGATACCCTAATTTAATTTCCTTAAACCAAAATGGGGGTGTATTTTTACCTTTTATGGATAATCATTTTAAGATTTATGGCTGTCATTTACCAAACACTTCGGTTGTAAAATACCGCCAAGGAGAAATCTCATATTATAGTAAAAAAAACAATTCGATAGGGATTAGTTTTGAGTTCTCCGGATGCGCAATGGCTCAATTTTCATATCTAGATCAAACATATATCGCCCATATCAGTTTACATCAAAGAGGAAATGCTTATGATGCAAGATCATATTGGAATGCCTTTTTAGAAAAAATAGTCAACAATGGTTTAGGAAGTAGATATACTAATTTTAAACTTTTTAAGCCATTTGACCAAACAGCAGAAACAATAATTAGAAATCATGGATTAAATTATGATTGTTGCGGAATAATTGACCAACAAGGAATTTGTTATTCTGCCATTGTATCCAAGATTAATTGCTCGGCAATTCAAATGTGGCAAAGAAGTGATGCAATAATAGTGAATGGAAGGCTTTTGAGTACAAATGTACATCAACTAACTCTATAATTTGCCTGACTAATCGCACTTGGAGGTGGGTAATCAATGGTTCGGTTCCATCACCGGATGCAGTTCCTCTGCCACAGTAAAGGGGATGGGCGATGTCGGCGGCGTGGCAGGTGATACGAATGCTGGTGCCACCCTGACCGCTTGCTATGCCACGGGCAACGTGACCTTAGAAATAAACTCCCTAAAGATTCTCTCTGGCGGAGGTCTGGTGGGATTCTGCGGAGGAAGCAGCGTCCTCCTTGCCTGCTATGCCACGGGCAACGTAACCAGTACGGGTAGTAACACTGGCAAAGTACGTATCGGCGGCTTTTTGGGAGATAACTACACCACCGTGACCGCCTGCTATTGGAAGAACAATCAGAAACAAGGCATCGGCTACAATAAGGAAGGCACCGCCCCCGAAGCCACGAAGGTGGACGACTCTGTCGTTACCTGGCAGAAAGCCGTCGATGTCATGAACACCGCCTTGCAGAACGCAGGCTCAAAGTGGCGTTACGAACTTAACGGAGAATCGCCTACCTTGAGGAAGCAGTAAGCCGGACATTGTCAAGACTGGTGCTCATTAAAGACAACAAATCAAGTAATTAAACCTGTTGGCGGAATTAAGTAACCTTCAAAAAATAACCTGCATCATCTTAAGGAATCTTTTCGGTCTAGATCTCTTTTCTCATCAGTCATGTGCCACCGGCACACTCCTTCTTCGAAAATAGATCTATCCTCGAAAATATTCTCTTAATCTGAGGCAACTTATTTTTTCATGTTACTAAAATGGTAATCAGAATATATAATCTTCCTCAGGCATGTCAAGATCATGGTTGAAAAACATCACAAAATATATCGGGAAATATGTGATACCACCCTTTTCAAAAACCTTTGATCCATTGGACAACACACACGCCTGCCGGATCGCATAATCTCTGTTGGCCACAAATCTGTCAAGAGCACTGTGTGTCGCGTAGTCTTTTCCTGATTTTACCTCAAGCGGTATTGATGACATATTCCTCACATCATCAATCAGATAGTCCACCTCACCGTTTTTCTTGTTATCATAATAGTACAGGCCGAATCCGTGCGCCTTCAGTTCCTGGGCGACAACAGTCTCGTAAACCGAACCAAGATTGACAGAGCGGATGTCTTCAAGAACCGGCCTGATGTCGTTGCCATATAATATTCCCGTAAACAAGCCACAGTCATTAAGATACAATTTGAGAAGATTCTTCCCCGCATTCTGTCTGAGCGGATAAGTAGGCTGACTTATGGCATCCACCTCCAACGCGACCCCGGAAGACACAAGATAGTCAAACTCGTCCTGATAGTCACTGGTTCGTTTACCTTTTTTTCCTTCGATGTCCTTGACCTTGACACGCTTCTTCTTGTTTTCAAGATTTGACGGAATCATTTCATATATTCGTAGAATCTTAAGCTTACGTGAAGACTCCTTTTCGTATTTTGAAGCGTCAAGACCATAGAGTTCCAGAATTTCCTTGTGCACATCGCGAACTTTAACGATGTTATGCTCCTTCACATAAGTATTCACAGCATCAGGAAGACCGCCCACAAGAAGATACTTCCTGAACAAGTCCAACATTTTCCTGTGTAAGGATTCGTTAGGCGAGACCCTCTCTTCAAAGCACCGACGCAAGTCTTCTATAACGAGTCGCCCTACACCGTTGGCCCAAAGAAATTCCTCGAAATCAAGTGGATACATATGCAAAGGAGTTATGCTTCCTATCGGGATGGATTGTGTCTTCTTCAATGTGACCCCGAGCAGAGATCCGCTTGCTATGTAGGTAAAGCGCCCATCTTCCATAAGAAACTTAACCAAGGTAAGCAGGTGGTCATAGGCCTGGATCTCATCGATGAACACGAGCGTTGATTTCTTGTCGGACATCCTATCCCCTGCAACAGCACTCAACGCAAGATAGAAATTCTCTGTTGTCTTGGCTTCCGCAAACAGCCTGTCACCCTGCTTGTCTTTCTCCATATTAATCTCAATGAAGTTCGGGAACATCCGGCTTCCAATCTCACGGATAATGAACGACTTCCCGATTTGTCTCGCACCATCGACAACAAGCATTTTATCGCCGCCGGACTTTAGATAGTTTTCTATTTGTTTTGAAATCTTACGATCAAGCATATCTCACACATTTATTCCGAAATCTTACATAGGCAAATATACATTTATTCCGAAAAATATGGAAGCCAATAACGCATTTATTCCATAAAAAGAAAAAATTTTTGTAGACACGGAGAATTCGCGCCGAGAAGTAGAAAAGTGTTCCGTGCACAGATCAGGCTCTTCCGCCCACGAAGGTCCCCATAAAGGCCTTGTTGTGAGCAAAAAGGCTGATCTGGCTCACGAGGTGTTCACAAGGAGCTGGCAAAAGCAGTTGTCCGTGCACAGATCAGGCTCTTCCGCTCACGAAGGTCCCCATAAAGGCCTTGTTGTGAGCAAAAAGGCTGATCTGGCTCACGAGGTGTTGACAAGGAGCAAGGTGGTGCGCAAGAAGGGGGCGAATCACGCGCGAAGATCACGCGTGTGTCGCAGACGGTTCAATGTATTGGGTCAAGACTGGTCAAGTGCCTTGAGAATCTCGGCGGCGAGGGATGGGGAGACGAGTTTGGAGAGGTCCTCAAGGGAGGCGGCGGCGATACGTGCGACGGAGCCGTAGTGCATCAGGAGGCGCTTCTCGGTCTGTTCACCGACACCTTTGATTTCCCTTAAAGCGCTTTGGATCTGCGCTTTGCTTCTGAGGCTACGGTGAAATGTGATTCCGAAACGGTGAGCCTCGTCACGTATGTGCATCAAGACTTTGAGAGCTTGAGAGTTGCGGTCAAGGAACAGTGGGTAGGGATCGTTCACCCTGATCACGAGTTCCATACGCTTGGCAAGACCGATGACCATCAGCCTGTCCATCAGTCCGAGTTCGGCCAGAGCCTGGCGGGCGAACTCCAGCTGGCCTTCTCCGCCATCGATCACCACCAGCTGCGGCAGGTCGTCCGGAGTCTCCACGAGCATCCGGGAGTAACGGCGGTTGACCACCTCCTTCATCGAAGCGAAGTCATTGGCCCCGATGACCGTCTTGATCTTGAACTTACGGTAATCCTTCTTGGACGGCACTCCGTCACGGAAAACCACACAGGAAGCCACCGGATTGGTTCCCTGGATGTTGGAGTTGTCGAAGCACTCGATGTGGGTCGGAAGTTCCTTCATTCCCAAGGCCTTGCGCAGATCCTCCAGGACCATCCTGCGATATTCGTCAGGATCGGTGTGCTCCCTTTGTTTAATGGAGTTGAAAAGATATTCCTTGGCATTCTTGGCGCTGAGTTCCAGAAGCGAGAGCTTGTCACCTCGGGCGGGGATGCGGAACTCGATACCGTCAATCTCCACGTCCGGCTTGAACGGCACGATGACTTCTTTCGCCAAGGCGCCGAACTTGGACTCTATCTCGGCGATGAAGGTGCTGAGAACCGAGGACTGCTCCTCCTCGATGTTCATCCTGAATCCAAGGTTCAGCGACTGGATGACAGATCCGCCACGGACCCGCAGGAAGTTCCCGAAAGCCTCCTGACCATCGAATACCAGCGAGAACACATCGCAGGAAGTGTCTGCGGCAGAGGAGATTATCGAATGTGAATAGTGCTTCTTCAGAGACTCAATACGGTTCTTGCAGACCTGCGCGTCCTCGAAACGCAGATCGGCGGCGGCACGCTTCATCGCGGCCTCATATTCACGGATTATCTCGTTCGCACCGCCTTTCAGGAGACGGGTGATCTCGGTGATGTAGGATGAATATTCCTCCTTGCTGACCGCACCCACGCAGCAGCCCTTGCAGCGGCCTATGTGGAAGTCAAGGCACGGACGGAACTTGCCCCGGAGGATGGCGTCGCCGGTGATTTTCAGGTTGCAGGAACGCAGCGGGTAGTTCTTCCGGAAAAACTCCAGAAGGTAGTTGGCGTGCGAGACCGAACTGTATGGCCCGAAATAGGTTCCGTTTTTCCTGTCCACGCGGCGGGTGAGAAAGACCTTCGGGAAGTCGTCGTTCGTGATGACGATCCACGGATAGGTCTTGGAGTCCTTCAGCAGGATGTTGTAGCGAGGCTTGTACTGCTTGATGAGATTGTTCTCCAGCAGCAGCGCGTCGGCCTCGGAGTCCACAACGGAGAACTGCGCGTCGGCGATCTTCGAGACCAGAATCCTGGTCTTCACGTTCAGCCTCTCCGGCGGCACGAAGTACTGAGCCACCCTCTTGTGCAGATCCTTGGCCTTGCCCACATAAATCACCTTCCCCGAGGCATCGTAGTAACGATAGACCCCCGGGGAATGTGGAAACAGGGCGATTTTATCCCTGACTGTAAGATTTTTCCCGCTCAAAGCGTTTGAATATTACTTCTTGGCGGTCACGTACTTGGCGACCTCCTCCTCAATGCCTTCACCGCGGAGATCCCTCTTGACGATGGTTCCGTCAGGTCCGAAAAGGATGATGTGAGGAATGCCCTGGATGCCGTAGAGATCGGTAGGAACAGCCTGCGCGTTGATGATCTCGTTCCAGTTCACGCCATAAGCCTTGGCGGTGTCCACGGATGCCTGAGGCTGATCCCAAACAGCGACGCTGAGCACATCGAAATCGTCACCGACGTACTTGTCATAGACCTTCTTGATGTTAGGGATCTCCCTCTTGCAAGGGCCGCACCAAGATGCCCAGAAGTCAACGAGGACATACTTGCCCTTACCTACATAGTCGGAAAGCTTAACGCCGTCGATGTCGAAGTCGGTGAACATCGCCCCCTCGGCGGTTGCCTTTTTTGCATCGATAGCTTTCTTCATCATTGACACCACAGAACTCTCGGAAAGGGATGGATCGAGCAGGTTAAGCATCGAGTCCACCTGAGCCGGAGTAAGGTCGTACTGAAGGGTACTGAGCACCATAGCTCCAATGATGTTGTCCTTATTGGCATCGAAAGCCTTGTCATTGCATTCCTTTACGGCAGCCTCATAGTCATTATAAACCTGTTCCTTGACGGAATCCTCGGCCTCGTCGCCAAGTTCCTCAAGTCTGGCTCTGGCATCCTTCTCGAACTGAGCCCTCGCGTCAGCGTAGGCTTTGTACTTCTCCTGAATGGAGACAGACGGTGCCTTGGAGGAAATCTCAACAGTGCCGTCCTCTTTGACGGTGAAAGTCAGAGGAGTACCATCAGGAATGAACGCCACTCTGGAACCAACGCCCGTCAATCTGGCCATTGCCGTCTTAGAAGCCGGAAGTTCAGCGGTAAACTTTCCGTCAGTCACAGGGACGGTCGTTTCAACCAGCAGGTCCGGAATCACAAAAGTAACCGAATCGGGAGCACCAGCCTCGAAAGTGCCTTCGATGGCTGTCTTGTCAGAAACCTTAGGGCCGCACGCGACAGCGGCAAAAGCAGCCACGGCTGCCAGAATAAATGATTTACGTCTCATATTCATGAATATTAATGTTCAACCTTTCCCGCCTCGAAGCGACACCACACAAGCGAGCCGCTTTTCCGCAACAAATGTAAAGTTATGAATATTTTCGAGAATATGAGTACCTTTGTTATACAGAATCAAATAATTATTGAATATGACGCTGAAAGCCAGCATAAAATCAATGAGACTGAGGACTCTTCCGCTGTCCTTGGCCGGAGTGATCCTCGGGGTGACGCTCGCGGCGGACAAGACAGATGTCAGCCCGTGGACAGCCGCGCTGATCTTCCTGACAACGGTATGTCTGCAGATCCTCTCAAATCTGTCCAATGAGCTCGGCGACACCTTGAGCGGCACAGACTCGGCTGACAGGCAGGGACCTAAGTACGCACTCGGCAGCGGAGACATGACCATCGGAGACATCAAAAAACTCATCCTGATGTTCATCGGGCTTTGCGTCATCTCCGGCCTGGCGATGATCCAGGTCTCCTTCGGAAGCCTATTCAAGACAGAGTCTATCTGTCTGGAAGCGCTTGGCGCGGCGGCTATTGTGGGCGCGATGAAGTACACTTTGGGGAAGAACCCTTACGGGTACAGAGGGCTCGGCGACGTGTTCGTGTTCATATTCTTCGGCCTTGTGTCGGTGCTTGGCGGGTATTACGTCGCGGCTCGGGAACTGCCGCCACTGATTATGCTTCTGCCGGCCTCTGCCATCGGATGCTTCAGTGTCGGTGTGCTGAATGTCAACAACATAAGAGACATGAAGACGGATGCGGTGAACCGCGTGACCGTGGCCATCAAACTCGGAATGAAGGGTGCGAGAATATACCAGACCGTCCTGATCGTAGCGGGCTGGATCCTGATGCCGGCCTTCTGCGCGATCTATGATTCCGCACCGGGACATTTCCTGTTCCTCATCACTCTTCCATTGTACATCAAGCACCTGCAAGGCGTATGGACCCGGAGCGAGCGGGCTCTCGACCCAATGCTCCCGATTCTTGTGATCTCAACATTCTTCCTCTCCATCCTCGCCGGAGCGGAATTTCTGATTTTCTAGGAATATGCCGACAAAGTCAAAGGTTAAGAATATGTTCGACAGCATCGCTGGCGACTATGACTCTCTGAATCACATACTTTCGCTGGACGTGGACAAGATCTGGAGAAAGAAGGCCCTGAAACAGATCGTGGACGCTCCGGCTCCGGCCCGTGTCCTGGATCTGGCCTGCGGAACGGGAGACTTCTCAATCGCCATCGCCAAAGCGCTGAACGGGCCGTTGAGCTTGTCGAAACGACTTGATTCCGAGGAAGCGGCGTTTCGACAGGCTCAGCGGCCAACTCACGCAGTCACGGAGCCTGTCAAAGTGACCGGCGCTTCAGTGGTTGGTGAGCCCAGTCGAACCACAAGCTCGGCGACTGGAAGTCACGTCACCGGCGTGGATCTGTCGGAGGGTATGCTGGCCGTGATGCGTGAGAAGGTCGGCAAAGCCGGTCTGGCCGACATGATCAGCATAGAAGAAGGCGACGGCGAGGCGCTACGCTTCCCGGACAACACCTTCGACCGGGTCACCATAGCCTTCGGCATCAGAAACTTCGAGAATAGAGAGAAAGGACTAAGGGAGATGCTCCGCGTCCTGAAACCCGGAGGCCGTCTCGTAATCCTGGAGCTGTCCCGCCCAGAGAACAAGATAATCCGCTGGTTCTACGACCTCTATTTCCTCCACATCCTCCCGAAGATCGGCGGCAAGGTCTCCGGTGACAAGGCCGCCTACGCCTACCTCCCCGCCTCCGTCGCCGCCTTCCCCGGCAAAAAGGCGTTCATGGCCACGATGCGTGAGGCCGGCTTCCGCGCCGTAACCCACAAAGCCTTCACCCTCGGCATCTGCCGGATGTACACCGGCGAGAAATAAAAGAGGCGTGGCATCTAAATTACTGAATATCAAGATAATAAACTATGTCCTAGTGGGAGACATCGCACCAGGACATAGCGTTTTCCCTTGATTATAAAGGAGTTATCTGCCACGATGATTTATGGAATAATCATCACTTCAATGTTATGTTTTTGATTTCCTGTCCTGATTTGACTGAATATTCACGGGTTTTTCCATCATAATTGACCGTGACCTTGATTCTTTGGTCGTCCAACCTTCGCGCGGCGATGTTGAAGTCTTTGCCGAAAGCCTTTATGTGGTCAAGAGACATCGTGTTCCAGCCTGAGGGCATCTGAACCTTCAGGCTGAATGAATCAAATCCAGTCGGACGTATTCCGAACAGACCTTCAGTGATTACCCTGCAATACAGTCCGCTTTCCGCGGACAGGTGTCGCTGCGATCCTTCAGGGTAGGCCTCGACCGGATACGGGACGTGGGTTCCGAGAAGCCTGCGCTCAGAATAATCATGAAGCTGCACAAGCGCCTTGTCGGCATAGCCGGCGGCGAAAGCTCCTCTAAGAGCATAGAGGGTTGATCTGTCCCAGAAGGTTGTGCTGCCCTGCTGAGTCAGGATTCCGTCCCTGGTCATCATTTCCTTGGAGAACAGAGCCACGAGCGTACCCTCGGCTCTGTCATTGATACCGAAACACAACGGAAGACATATCCATGACCTCAACACATCGTTACCGTCATAGTAACGGTAAGTGTCATAACCGCTTACATTGCCGCCGAAATAATTCTCAATCGCCTTTTTCAGGTCAGCGGCCCGCCTGCGGTATGTCTTGGTGACCGATGAAGGCTCTCCCATCAACGGGGCGAGATATGTGGCGGAAACGAGGCCGTCATAGTAAAGACAGGCGGTCGAAAGGTTGGCGTCCCCGGCAGGGAAACGACCCTCCAACTCATCTGAATCGGATTCAGGAACACCTTGGGCATTGAGCTTTCTGTGGCAATATTCAAGACACCATTTTATGAAAGGCCAAAGTTGTTCCGCCTCTTTTCTGTCCCCGCGCGCCAAGACATAACGTGGCGCACCGTGGGCGACCATGGCAGCGTCTCCGCGGTCACCGGCCCCGTCCCAGATGTCGGTCCCCTCGGCGATTATCGAACTTGGAATCGGCTTGAACTCAGGATTTTGATACCTGGAGAACAGACTGTAGCAGTTAAATGAAGATTCATTGCCGGTCGCATAGCCAAGGAAAGGATAAAAAGGCGAGACATATTCGCATTCATCGTTACACCATAGGGCTGCATAATAAGACTCACCACCAGGCCCGTGCATCAGACCTCCTTTTGTCCTGAATATGCTCTCCGACGCCCTGATCTTAGCGAAACGGAACTCTGCGTCGATGGCCGGATCCGGAGTCCTTAGAATCAAGGAAGAATCAACGTCCTCCCGGATGAAGGACATCCTGGCGGAATATTCAGCGTCAATGTCAGGTACGATCATCCTTTCCGTGTCGGCCCGATAAGCCTGAAAGGCCGCATGGAACCTTATCTCGTTCCGCGGCGCAAGGACATAAGTCCCGCTTCCGAATATATCGGCCCTGATCACATAACTGCCGTCCAGCCCTTCTCCGGCCAGGGTCCTTACCACTTGGCTGAACTCAGGAACGCTTACCGTCAATGGCTTGTCCGAAATATTCCTCAAGACATAGATCTCGCAGACCATTGGAAGGGTACGGCTGGGAAAGATCGTCTGGCTCACTTCCGCGACAGGCCTCGTGTAGTCACCGCGGGCTCCTCCGACATTCGCCTTGCCGACACCATATTCACTGATCACTGACAGGCCTCCGTCAATGGACACTTTTTTTGTCGACAGCTGTTTCGGCACAAGGGAGTTGATCCCGACCAGCGACATGACGTCCGTGCCCATCCTGTAAAGCAGGCTGGCGTGCGTGTCATTAGGGACACGGCGAAGCATCGGGAAAACCAACGATCTTTCCTGGCCGAACAGGCCTTTTTCGTCAACCATCCATCGAAGGACGCAGGAAACCTGTTCCCCGCTCATCTCGATGTGGTCGGAATATGGCAGGACGATCCTTTCGGGATTCAGCTCTATAGAACCGTCCGTTCCGATTGTCCAGCATGTCTGCGAATATGCCGCATTGGCGCTCGTTACCAGTGCCAGAATGGCCCATAGAATCCTTTTCATCACGTTTTTATTTTATTATTCCCACATCTTTGACTTCCCAGTCATCCGTTCTGAACGGAGCGAAAGGCTGACCGGAGGTTGTCATCACGTTTGCGTCCTCGGGATAGTTTCTGAAAGCATAGCGAGCGGCTACAGGCTCGGGGACATCTTCCGACCAGACTTCAATCTTATTCTGCCACCAGCGGAAGTTGACTTTGGCCTTATGCCAAACCTTGTCCGCCCCGGCGATCTCAAAGCCTCCCGGAGTGTAGTAGCCGTCCGAGGCGAAACCGAGAATGCTGTCGGACTCATTGAACTCATTCTGTCCGGAAAGATTGTTGAAACTCAGGACAAGCTGGTTGCACTTGTGGTAATCGTTGTACTCCTTCTCCATCGACTTGTAGGTCGGAGCAGGAAGCGGCACTCCATCGACACCATAGTCGTTACGGAGCGCGAGCCATGCAAGCCTGGTGCCCACCTCCATCTTCTTCCGAGGATGTATGCAAGTACGGCTGCCGATGTCTGTCGTTGCGGCAATGCCGCTATGAGGGATTTGAGCCATTGCCTGGTACTGTGCCTCCACGACCAGAGGCAGAGAGCGCAGTCCCTCGCCGTTGTAGGGGTAAGGGGCAAGCTGAACGAAATAGAACGGCATTCCCTCATCCTCCCAGATATTCCTCCACAAGCCAACCATGGAAACCATAAGATTCCTATAGTCAAACCAGTTGATCCTGTTCGACTCCCCTTGGTACCAGATCCATCCCTTGGCCGTGTAATGGCGCAGAGGCCAGATCATCGAGTTGAACAGCCTGTGGGGCTCACTGGTGACCCCTTCTCCGGAGAGGGCGAACTCATGGTTGATCCCCTCGGTGGAGAGGATTGCCTCATCGCTCATCCAGCATTCGATGCGTGTGCCTCCCCAGTTCGAGGAGATCAGACCCACCGGCACACCTACGAGAGCCTTGGACAACGCCCTGCCGAAGAAATAACCGCAGGCGCTGAACTGACTCGCGTTCCTCATGGTAGGCAAAAGCCATTCTCCTCCGCAGGTGTCCGCCGGTTCGTCAGCCGGAACCCGGGGAACCTGGAAAAACCTAATCAAGGAGGCCTCGGTAGGGACATCCATCAGGTACTCGGGATAATTTTCGACCGGCTGCATCATGAAACCGCAGAGCGGCATCTCCATGTTGGACTGCCCACAGCAAAGCCAAACCTCGCCGAGCATGATCCCCCGGACGGTGACCGGATCGCCGTCGGAGATGGTCATGGTGTGAGGGCCGCCGGCGTCAGCGGTCGCTACCCTGACACGCCAATTCCCGTCCGGATCAGCTTTGGTACGATACCTTTCCTTGCTCCATGACACAGACACTGAGACCTTTGCCCCGGCCTTGGCCTTTCCCCAGACATTCACGGAAGTGTTGCGCTGAAGAACCATGTTGTCACCGACGAGCGATGGAAGAGAGACTTTCGCAGACACGGACAAAGCAGTCAGCAACACCGCCGCCATCACAATAAGAAACCTTTTCATATCATTCAAAATTTTAATGCAGACATCAAGTGATCATTGAAAAATAACTTGAACTAAATCTGACACAAATTTAGTTCAACTTATTTTTTAACGCTTACCAAAAATAACAAAAATCATCGAATAGGAGCCATAACATAACAGGCACCACCTCCCGGAGCAAGCGGAACGGCATTCTCGACAAGAGAAAAATGATCTGGGACAGTTTCAGCAAACGTCCGTACGCCCCGTTAAGAAGCACCGTGCAGGGTAAAGGCGACGAGCAATTCCTTCAGCAAATCAGCGAGATAGTGTCTGTGAGATTTACCGACATGGATTTCTCCGTCGATGACTTGGCGGAGCAGATGCACCTGAGCCGTTCCGTCCTGTTCGAGCGTACCAAGGAGGCCTGCGGCATGACTCCTAACAATTTCATCAAGGAGATGCGTCTGCGCAAGGCCGCCAGCCTGCTGGCCGAGCAAAAGTACAAGGTCAATGAGATCTGCTACATGGTAGGCTTCAACACCCCGTCGTACTTCGCCAAATGCTTCTTCAGGCAGTTCGGTGTCCTGCCAAAGGATTTCGTCGGCTGAGACGACCCAGATGTGCGGGAATGCGATTGACGTCACAGATCCGAGATTGTCTCGTTCCGCAGATCGGCGATGAGCCTGTCGATTGAATCCTTTGTGACATGCTGCATGACGACAACATGCGACAGCTTTCCGCCAAACGCCGCGTCCTCGCCGCAAGCGAGATTATATTTCCTTACGACTTTGGCGGAAGGACGGCGGAATATGACCGTGTTGCTATATTCATTGTTCCAATAAGGCCAACCTATCCTTTTAAGCTCAGACTTAAGGTATCGCGTGTTTTCAAAAATCCTCGCGGCCTGCTCTGTCCAGCCTTCATCGCCGACCGTTTTCATAAGCCACCAAAATTTGAGTGGCTCGATTCCTGATCGTGAGCAGTTTATCATGCGCATGTTGGCGTTCAGATAAGAGATGTCGTAGGTTGACTGATTGTCGTAAACGTCGCGGGTTGTGATGAAGAGTCCGCAAGGGCTGTCGATGCCGAAGAATTTATGACCGCTGACGCTAATGGAATCAAAGCCGGTTTTCCTGTGTACCAGCGGTAAAACTCCTCCAGTCTTATGTCATTGTTGCCTGGATAACCAAGGGTCATACTCCTTTCGGCAAGGCACTCGGACGCCCATCTGTCAAGTTGTTCAAATCCTGAAGAAACCACAACCTGAGCCGACAAAGCCAGACTGCCTGACAGCGCAGTCAGGCCGATCATCAAGCCCCTCATCAGCATGCTGTTCATAACTATTCAATACATTATTGAGTCAACTTAAAAAAGTACCATTCGCCACTTTTTACCCCCGTTGGAAGTACCTGTGTGGCACATATTTTTTTCAAAAAA
>ERZ1026844.44-NODE-44-length-99218-cov-106.728951_pt1 | contig 99218 bp, 103 predicted proteins | sample MGYA00380152_ERZ1026844 | MGnify/ENA primary metagenome ERZ1026844 (study PRJEB33269, sample SAMEA4719788) | human gut metagenome | biome: human-associated habitat; feature: organic feature; material: feces | place: Cameroon | collected 2013-10 ... | reverse complement strand
ATATTATAGTAGAGGCAGTTTTAGCAAGTGCTACAACTACTAGTACTACAACTACAACAGCAGCACCAGCAGTACTTAAGTTACAATCTAATACAGGTGGTACTGTAATTAAGGTTACATCTGATGGCATTAACCCTGAAGAAGTCAGTCTAGCAGGTACTACTCAGTCAAGTGTAGTAATTGATATGAAAGATGCTCCTTTAGTGGATGCCTAATACATAACAAAATAGTAAGTACTGGTATTATCCAGTACTTACTTTATTAAAAATCTTATCAGTATGATTCCCAAAATAATACATTATTGCTGGTTCAGCAAAGACAAAAATAAGGAATTACCCAAAGCAGTTCAGAGAAGTATTGAATCATGGAAGAGGATTCTGCCAGATTATGAGATAAGATTATGGAATGAAGAAACTTTTGATGTTAATTCTGTTCCTTGGGTAAAAGAATGTTATGAATGTGGATGTGGCTCTTATGGTTACATAGTAGACTATATGAGGCTATATGTACTTTATAACTATGGTGGCATATACCTAGATGCAGACCAAATGGTTACTAAATCCCTAGACCCATTCCTAGACAACAAGATGTTTGTAGGAATGATAAACCCTGGTGAAATAGGATGGGGCTTAGTAGGAGCAGAGAAAGGTAATCCAACTATTAAGGCTCTCTTAGATAAGATGGAGAATAAGCACTATATTAAGAGGGATGGTTCTCTTAATATATGCAATAGTATCTATGCTACAACAGCAGGTGTAAAGGAGATATATGACTTTAGCCCTGATGTGAATCTGTTACAGAAGTTTGATGGGCTTACTATTTACCCTAAGATGTATTTCTATCCTATAGATGAATTTCATCCTACTGAAGACACTCATGCTATTCATCTAGGCATGACTTCTCACTATAAGATGATTTCAGTTGTTATGCCTGTGTATAATGGTGAAACATATCTTAAGGAGTGTATAGATAGTGTACTTGCACAAACTTTCACTGACTTTGAATTTATCATTGTTGATGATGGTTCAACAGATAATACAGAGAATATAATCAAATCCTATACAGATGATAGGATTGTCTATATAAAGAAGAGGCATGATGGTATATCAGAAGCACTTAACCTAGGTATTAGAAGAGCTATTGGAATCTACATAGCTAGGATGGATGCTGATGATATGATGTATCCTGATAGACTTGAATATCAGTTTAATTGGATGCAGGAGCATCCTGATGTAGATATTATGGGTGCTGGATTTGAATGGGGTAATGGGAAAGCAGTTAAAGAATACTTCCAACCAGGGCCAGGTGAGGTTATAAGAGAATATTTGGACCATCATAATTGCATAGGACATCCTACAGTTATGATGAGAAAATCTTCACTATTAAAACTTCCTTTCTGGTATGAAAAGATATTTGATGGTGCTGAAGACCAAAAGCTATGGATAACTGCTGTTACTCATGGATTGAAGATATTCAATGTTCCTAAAGTAGTAAACTATTACAGACAGCATGATAAGCAGGTTACAATGAATCCAAGCCCCTTTGATGGTGCTACCATGATTCAGAATGCTTATTGCCATGCTAATGTAGGTAATGGGGACCATATTAAGGGAAGCAATAGTAAATTAACTGTAATTATTCCTTTCCAAAATGAAGGATATGAAGTAGAGAAAACTGTTACTTCTGTAAGAGCTACAGCCAAGGATGTGAAGATTATGCTTATTGATGATAATAGTAATGATGGGTATGATTACAAGAAAGTATCTGAAATCTTTGGATGTGACTACTATAGGAATGATACTAACCTAGGTGTAGCAGGTTCTAGAAACTTTGGTGTATTCCATTGCACTACTCCTTACTTTGTGCTGCTTGATGCCCATATGAGATTCTATGAGTTTAATTGGGATGAGAGACTAGTAAGTCTTCTTGATGAAAATCCTAATAGACTAATAACTTCTAACACTGTCTACTTTGGTAAAGATGAATATGGAATCTATAGTAATGAAGATGGACATATAGGAAGAAAAAGGTTTGGTACTTATGCCTCATTTGTTAATATGACAGAGGATGGGTGGGAATACACAGCTAAGTGGACAGATAAGCTACTAGACCAAAATCCTGATGCAGAAGTAGTTCCCTGCTCTTGTGTGTTAGGAGCAGTATATGCTTCAAGTATAGAGTGGTGGTTCAAGATTGGAGGACTTGCTGGTCTTATAAAATATGGATTAGATGAGCCTCTAATGTCTATCAAGACATGGCTTGCAGGAGGTGAAGTTCTTCTTATCAAGAATTGGGGAGTAGGACACCTTTATAGAGAAAGAGGTAATTATGTAGTAACTACTACACAGGTAGACCACAATCAGCTATACCTCATACATTTATTCTCTTCTGATGATAAGATTCCTGTATACGAGGAACATCTTAGAAAGAGAATTGGGGATGCAGCATTTAATAATGCTAAAGCTATGTTGATGCAGAACTATGATAAGTTAGCTAGCTTTAAGAAGTATTTTTTCACTAAGGTTGCAAAGCATGACATGAGCTACTTCCTTGAATTGAATGCTAAGGTATCCTGTTAATAAAACTTTGTAAGAACAATAACTAAAACAATAAAGTTCTTGTGGCATTGATAAATTCTTAGTATCTTTGCCACAAGAACTTTTTTAATATGTATCAATATGAGAACATACAGACAACTAGTGTACTTAATATTAGATGAACTAAAACTTATGAGTGATGATTCATCTTTTACTGAAGACCATATTATATTCTTGCTAAGTAAATATAGGGCTTTTCTCTTAAAGCAAAGATACTCTGATGTAAGGAAGGAAGTTCCATTATCCAACTATCAGACTCTGTGCTTAGACCTAGAAGAGCATGAAGGAGTAGAGGGAATACCTTGTGAAGGTACCTATATGAGGAGTACTAAGAAGATACCTGAAACTATGAATATAGGACAATCTAGAGTGCATTCAGATGACTACTTCAATGGAGAGATAACTTATGTATCTAGGGATAGGCTGAGATATATAGGACACAATAAATGGCTTCAGAATATAATTTATGCTGCTAAAGGACCTGATGGATATTTATATCTAAAGTCTTCAAATCCACAGCTCTATTACTTAGAGGAAATAAAGTTTACTGGAGTATTTAGTGATGCAGAAGAAGCCTCAGAATTAGAGTGTGAGCAATCAGAGAGCTGTGATATTCTTGACAAGGAGTTTCCTCTTGAAGATGCACTTATTCCTCCTTTAACAGAGCTAGTGACCAAGGAACTTTCAGGAGCTATATATAAGCCTGAAGATTCTGAGAACAATGCTATGGATGACTTGGCTAATCTAGCTAACTTCATAGCAAGGAATGCTAAATCAAACTTACAGAAGCAGATTGAATCTTAATGACTAGGGAAGAACTTCTTAAATTAAATGAGCCTAGAGTTCATAAAGTGAACAAGTCATTGGGAGTATATGATGCTTACAAGTGGCTTAGAAAGAGGCAATGGATTGATATAGGCCAAAGGCTTACTGAGCATGAGTTTTATAGTATAATTAGGAAGATAAACAATGAGCTTGCTCTCAACCTATCTACAGGAGGGGATATAAAACTTCCTCATAGGATGGGCACTATAGAACTTAGAAAGATAAGTACTTATGTTAATTTCAAGGATGGGAAACTGCATAGCAATCTCCCAATAGATTGGGATAGGACACTTAAATTATGGTGTGAAGATGAGGAAGCCTATAAGAGTAGAACACTCATTAAAATGGAGGAAAAAGAGATTTTCAAGGTTCATTATAACAAGGCTAAGGCAGACTATACAAACAAATCTTTCTACCAGTTCAATGCCAATAGGGAACTGAAGAAAACTCTTAAAAGAAATATCAAGGAAGGTAGAGTAGATGCCTTCCTATTAAATAAAGAATAATATGGTAAAGTATATAAGTATCAGACAAATACTAGATGACTTGTTAGACCATCCTCTATTACAAGACCTATCTTTAGAAAGAGCAATAAACTATGCTGTTCATTTTATACAAATTATAGGAGCACCTAATGAGTTTGAAGAAAAGACAGCATTGATTGACATAAAAGATTGGAGAGGATGTATGCCTTGTGATTACTATGATATAATACAAGTAAGAACTTATGGAGAAGGAGATAATTCTAAAGTATTTAGATATTCTACAGACAGTTTTCATTATAGTCCTAATAAGGATTCAGATACTAAAGAATTAACTTACAAGTTACAGAATAATATTATCTACACTTCTCTTAAAGAAGGTACTATAGAAGTTGCTTATCATACTATTAAAGTAGATAATGAAGGTTATCCTATGATACCTGAGAATAGTAGTTTCATACAGGCATTGGAACTTTACATAAAGAAAAAAGTATTTACCATTCTCTTTGACCAAGGTAAAATAAATAATGCTGTACTACAAAATACCCAGCAAGAATATGCGTGGTATGTTGGCCAAGCACAAAGAGATTTAAATATGCCTACTATAGACCAGATGGAATCTATTAGTAATATGTGGACACAATTACTACAAAGAGCTAATGAACATAGTAAAGGTATGAAATCATTAGGAAAAAGAGAACTTATAAGAGTACAATAATATGCAAAAGAAGCAAATATCTATAGTACCCAAAAGTATGCAGCAGGATTTGGCAGTTAGTCAATTTCCTGCTGATACTGCATATAGTATTAGGAACATGAGGATAGTTACTACTGGTAAAGATACTTCCTTATGTCTTGTCAATGAAAAGAGTAATTCTAAGATACTTACTATACAAGGTACTATTATTGGTATTCAAGTAATAAATAATAATGCCATTCTATTTGTAACTAATTTAGGTGATACTAAACCTGATGCAATATATAACATAAAAAGTATTAATGGTAATTTACAACAGGAAATCTTATTATATAGGGGTAATCTAGGTTTCAATACTTTACATCCTATAGAAAGTATAGGAATTTATGAAACTTCAGATATACAAAAGGTATATTGGGTAGATGGCATAAATTCACCTAGGGTGTTATTATTAAATCTTGAAGGACAATCAGAAGAAGAAATAAGAAAGTATATAAAGGAAGATGACAATTTTCAATTTGATTTTAATCCTATAATATCAAATGTAAATACTGAATTTTATGTTACTCCTGTATTTGAAGTGAATGGAAACTTTGAGGCAGGTGTTGTTCAATATGCTTTATCATATTATAATAAGTATGGCCAATCTACAGGAATGTGTTGTATGTCTCCTTTATATTATACTTCTGACAATGGTAGAGGTCTTAATCCAGATGGGTCACAGAAAAGTGGAGTATCTTTTAATATAGAAATAATAAATTTAAATACTACTTTTGATTATGTAAAAGTGTATAGAATATTTAGAACTTCTTTAGATGCAACACCTACTGTTACTCTAATTAAAGATATAAAGATATGAAATATTTAAATAAGTTACTTAATAATGTAAAATTAGATGACCCTGACTTTACACATATTAGTGGATATGGCATAAGGTATGGTGAAGAAGGAGACTTTGTAGCTTCTGGTTCTATAATAGATTACTTTAATTCAATGTACCTTAGCTCAAATTTATGGTACTATGACTTATGTCTTTATGATGGTAGGTATGCAGTATGTATAAATCCAAGAGCTGTACCTAACAGTACTAATATTCCTAAGACTCCTATAGAGGAAAGATATACCAAAAACTTTAAGAATGTTTATCTTAGAAATGAATCAAATGGCTATACTTTTACTATTGATAAAGAATTTTCTATATTAATGATATGGCCATCTGCACCTGTTGAAATAGATGGCAGTGAAAAAAGAATATTAAATGAGAATTGGGAACTCTATGTATCTACTAAAGAAGACCCTTTAGTTAAGATTGAGAACTCCTATTATATTACAGGTATAAAAGATGGAGAACCAACAACCCCTGAAAGAAAGTTCTCTTATGGCATTGAATCTCTTGATTATAGTTATAATGAAGAAATAATTAATAAATACCCAGATGGAAATAATGGGGACTTGTTGGTAGCAAATGATAGTGGAACTGCTATTGACATAACTCTTAATTCTTTAAAACTATATTATGTTAATGAAGACTTAATTGATACTAAGTCATTGAGAGTTTTCTATTATTATGATAATTCATTAACTACAGTGAATATCATTAATAATGGTACATTGGCTAAAGATATTCCCTTAAATACATCTTTACAGCTTAGGAATAAAGAAGTACTCAATATCTGTGTTAATGTAAAAAATAAGTATGGCACTACTTTAAATACTAAAATTTATACTATAAGAAGAAATGATACTATAGATAAATATACTTCAAGTATTACTAATTTTAAAACTACTATTAATGATATTGAGTATAAACCTGATGTTGAAAAAGTAATTAATAGTAATACTTTTGATTTACAGAAATGTTATTTTGAAAGTCAAGGTCTAAATGAAGAATCTCCTGTACTTTATGTGTACAAAGATATTATTATTCCTTATACTCTAGTAGAAGATAAAATTCTATTCAAGCAGAATGTAACTACTAATACAGAAAATGTTATAAATTATATACATAATGGTGGAGGTAAATTTTCAATCTTTGTAAGAGCTAAGAGTAAAGAAGGTCTTAATGTAGATTCATTTATTATAAAATTATCTACTACAGATGATAATTCAGAATCAAGAAATACATATTCTTTTATAGATACAGGTAATATAGGAACTATAGTTGACCCTATTGAATTATTATATCAACCTGATTTATTTAAAGCTTCTACCCTTACACATAAAGATAATACATTATTCTTAGGGGATATAAATACAGATACTTATAATATAAGTAAGGAATTAAAAGAAAAGGTAAGACAGCTTTCAGTTGATTTTGTATATTATAATTATAATGTAGAAGATATAACTTCCTTAGATAAGGATTATGTATTTAATAGTAGTTTGAAAGCCTCAAATGAAGCTGCTTATTTTAAGAAAGGTGAGACCTATAGGTTTGGGTTACAATTACAATATAAGACTGGCAATTGGTCAGAGGTGTTATATATAGGAGATTTTACAAATACTATAGGTATTACCCCATTATTATATAATGATGGAATAGAAAGTAAGCCAATAGCAAGAATCACTATTACTAAAGAACTTATAGAAGAATTTAAAGCTAATGGTTTTATTGGTGCTAGGCCCTTATGTGTATATCCTGATGTAAATACAAGAAAAGTATTGTGTCAAGGCATATTATGTTCTACATTATATAATGTAAGAGATAGGCATAATAATGCTCCTTATGTACAAAGTGATTGGTTTGCAAGACCACAGTACACTTTTATTCCAGACAATACAAGAAATAATATAGATATGCAAGGTCTTGCACATGCTGGTAATTATCTTGAAAGTAATATGTTTACTGTAGAAGATGGTAAATATAAATTGAAAACCCTACCTTCTGCAATGCAATTTAATGGTGAAATACAATGTGTAGATAATATTGATGATTATGAAATAAACAGCGGTGATATTGATAATATTAATAAAGTATGTGGTATTGATAAGAGAATATTAACTATTCATTCTCCTGAATTAGATTTAAATTATTCAGATGAACTTACCCATATAGCACTTGATAGTAACATAAAACTCAGAATTGTAGGGTATGCTCCCTTAAAACATACATTATCTGATATTACTATACAAACAGAAAACCTATTTAATCCTTATGCAGGTGCTTTTAATACCTTTATAAGGAGAAGGGCTTCTTCAACAGGGAAAAATGTGTCTAGTAGAAGTCTTATTAATTGGCAATTCTGGGTAGATTCAGAGTATGACACTGGCATGCAATATCAAGGAGAGAATGTGGGAGTAGGTAATTCTTTTGCAATTTATCCTTGGCATAGAAAAGGCTCTCTTAATAATACTCCTAAGACTGTTGATGCTGCTAACAGAAAATCTATATTATCAAAAAAGATAATGTCTAATTATAGGATATGCCTTCCTTCAAGATTCTTAAATACGTATAAAGAATGTGCTATTCAAGACTTTAAAATATTTAATAGTGACCAAGTTTCATCTATAATTAATCTAAAAGCTTTCGGTAGAAATATACAATACAAAGGCAATTGTGATAAAATATTGACCTTTAAGGCAACTAAGAAAGAGGATGTTACTAATATAAAAGATGAATGTTTATTATCAGCAGCTAGTAGACATGGACATACATCAAACCTAAGACAAGATTCTGATATAAATATTTTGCAAAGGATAACTTATCAACTTTCTTGGGCAGGTGTTATTTATGAAGATACTGCAAAGAATTATTATCCTCTACAAGACAATAAGAATGTCCCAGGATTTAACCAAGACCCAGTACCTATACAATATAAATCTACAGGACATGGTGTAATGGTTTTAGACTATAAGAATAATAAATATAATCTATTACCCAAATTAAAGAATAATAGTAATATTATCAATGAATCTGGTAGTATGACTTTTAATAAGGAAGTACTATTTAATAAGGATGATTTAAATATTAATAATTATGACTTTAATCAAGATTATATAAATATAAATGATTATTCAATAGCAGAGTATGATGGTAATGCAGGAGACTTTGGATATTATTTAATAGGTGAGATTTATAGAGATAAAATAATAAATGCTTTTGGTGGAGACGACGAGACTGCATTAAGCAATAATGTATGGCAGGTATGTGGTAATAATGTGTCTTTTAAGGAAAATATTACAAGTATATATGCTACACAAGGAGATACCTTCTATTGTAGATATGACCATTTAAAAACTTATAGTAATACTAGAGAAGATATAAATCAAGTTATTGATATTCCTTCTTTTATGGTAGAAACTAGAATAAACATTGATGGAAGATATGATAGAAATAGAGGTAACGAAAATAATCTTAGTGTAAGTCCTACTAACTTTAATTTATTTAATAAAGTTTATAATCAAAGTAATAATTTCTATACAGCAAAATATCTTGAAGAAGATAAGTCTTCAACCACTAAATTTCCAAATCAAATTGTATGGTCTCTAACAAAAACTTTAGGGGAGGAGACTGATTCTTGGACAAATATACATTTGAACAATGCTTTAGATTTAGATGGTGATTTAGGTAAAGTTACCTCTTTAAAAAGAATAAATAATGAAATATATTCTTTTCAAGAGAAGGGTATAAGTAAAATAAACTTTAATTCAAGAGTACAGCTAAATACTTCTGATGGTTTACCAATTGAATTAGCTAATAGTGGTAAAGTAGATGGTAAATTGTATATTACAAATAAATTTGGTTGTCAAAATAAATGGTCTATGGCTGAAACTCCCAGTGGAGTATATTTTGTAGATGATTTGAATCAAGGTATCTTATCCTTTAATGGGCAATCCATAGCAGACCTTACATATACCAAGAATATGTACTCTTGGATAAATAGTAATGTATCTTTAGCTTCATGGAATCCTGAAGACTATGGTGCTATTAGAACATTCTATGATAGGAACAATAGTGATATTTACTTTACAACAAGTACAGATTCACTAGCTTTCAGTGAAAAGTTAGGTGCATTCTCCTCATTTTATGACTATGGTAAGGTAGAATGGATGTTCAATGTTGAAGGTAATACTTATCAGGTAAAGGGTAATGAAGTTTGGAAGTTACAGGGAGGAGAAAACTATGGTACCTTCTTTGGAGAAAATAAGGGATACTCTCTTGCTGTTATAGCTAATCCTGAGTTCCATCTTGATAAGATATTTGATACTATAGAGTTCAGAACTAATGGCATAGAACATTTCACTAATTGGAAAGCTGATAGTTATCCTTTCAATCTTTTGGTTACTACAAATGAATACCAGACAGCAACATCTACTACAAGCTCTCTAAAGAAAAAGTTTAGGACTTGGAGATGGCAAGTTGGCAGAAGTAATTCTTTTGGTAAGTTCAAAAGAGATAGAATAAGGAACCCTTGGGCAAAGATTGCAATGTCAGGCAATAGCAACAATGAGGTGAGGCTATATGATATAGCAGTTACTTACTATACATAAACAAAGAAAAGTAGTGGTAGATAAGTTATTTAATTTGTCTATCACTACTTTTTCTATATAAGTCTTTCATATTTAAAAATGATTTGTTATCTTTGCAAAAATTATTGATTATATTATGGCTAAGAAAATAAGAAAGAGAAGAGCTAACTATTTTGATGATGGTGGATTCTCATGGGACAAAGATGTTAGCTTTGGAAAGAACATGAGCAATGCCTTTGATAGCGGTGTACTTGGTGGTGCTATTGGTGCTGCTGGTTCTATGGTAGGTCAAGGTATTTCAGGAGGACTTTCCTCTGGAACAGGCAATGCTATACAAGGACTGGGTAGCATAGCTAGTGCTATTCCTGGCCCTTGGGGTGCTGTAGCTGGAGCAGGACTTAACATAGTTGGAGGCTTGGTAAATAAAGCCTTTGGCAGTCAAATAAATGAACAGGCAGTACAAGAAGCCAAAGCTGCTAATACACAACAAAGTAATATGCGATTTGCTGCTTCTAATACTACAGACTTATTAAACCAATCTAACTTTGGTCTATTAAATAGTGTTAGTAAATCAGATATTGGTAAGGATGGCTGGTTTAGTAATAAAGCTAAAAGACTAACAAATGAAATTAATAGACAAAGAGATTTTGCTAATCAATTAGCAATAGCTAATTTTGGATTAGCTGCTGACAATTTAGATGAACAAAATAATTTAAATACATTGGCTAACTATGCAGCATATGGAGGACCTCTGACTATGAGATATACAGGGACAATGTCCCCCTTTGGCAATACATTTGCTGATGGTGGAAATATACATATTAAACCAGAGAATAGAGGTAAATTTACTAGATTAAAAGAGAGAACGGGAAAATCTTCTACTTGGTATAAAGAGCATGGTACTCCTGAGCAAAAGAAGATGGCTACCTTTGCTCTTAATGCTAGGAAATGGAAACACGCTTTTGGGGGTAACTTAATTACCAATGGTGCTGAATGGGATAATGGAATTACTATAATAGGTAATGGAGGCACTCATGAAGAAAATCCTATGGAGGGTGTACAAATGGGTATGGATGCTGAAGGAACTCCTAACTTAGTTGAAGAAGGAGAAGTAATCTTTGATGATTACGTATTTAGTGATAGGATGAATGTTCCCAATAGTATGAGAAGTTCTCTAGGTTTGAGTAAAGGCAAGGACCTTACTTTTGCAAAAGCTGCAAAGAAATTAAGTAAGGAGGCTGAAGAAAGACCCAATGACCCAATAAGTGAAAGAGGTTTAATGAGTTCTATGGTTAAATTGCAGCAAGCTCAAGAGCTTATAAGAGAACAAGAACAAATGAAAAAAGAAGGTAAAAAATATGCACATGGGGGCAGAATGGGTACTCTATTTGATGGAATGGGTGAACAACCTCAATCCTTAAATCCTTATGAAAGATTCATGAGTACCTATGGCCAATCTCCATTTACAACTATACCAAGTTATGTTGCTGCCCCAGATGATAATGAGCTATTGGATGTAGCTAGAGTATATAATAATGAAGCTCCTTTAGGCACAGGTACTTCTATGGTTGCAAAGTCAGCAAGAGGCATTATTGATAATAGTACTATAGATAATTTATATAGTACAAGTAAGAAAAAACCTAATACATTAACTAACCTTAGATATGCTCCTGTGTTAGGTGCAGCTATAGGATTAGGACAAAACTTATTTAGTAAACCTGACTATAGTGGTGCTGATACTATATTAAATGCCGCTAATCAGATGGGTAATTATACCCCTACAAGTTATACACCTATAGGTGATTATATACAATATAATCCATTAGACAGAAACTATTTCACTAATAAATTAAATGCACAATCAGGTGCTGCAAGAAGAGCTATTGTAAATCAAAGCGCTGGTAATAGAGCATCTGCTTTAGCTGGTTTAGTAGCTTCAGATTATAATGCACAAAGTAGATTAGGAGATTTTGTAAGACAGGCTGAAGAATATAATCAAGGCCAAAGAGAAAGAGTTGCTGCATTTAATAGGGGCACTAATCAAGTTAATGCTGAAATGGGATTAAAATCTGCAATGGCTAACCAAGAAGCTGCCTTAAAAGCAAAGAGTGGTAGACTAAGTGGTATGGCACAAGCTATAGCTATGAGAGATGCTATTGATGCTAGAAGAGGTTCTGCTATTAGTGCTAATCTTACTAACTTCTTTAATTCTCTTGGTGATATTGGTAGAGAAGAAGTAATGAAAGCTTGGGTAAATGAAAGCCCTGCTTTATTATATGGTGCCTCTACAAGAGGTGACGGAGTTCCTTATAAAGGAACTACTAGGGCCAGAGGTGGTTATTTAACTATTAGAAAAGGAGGTAAACGTGGCTAATTATACATTAATTGCAAATTCTCAATTTAAACCCTTTACGTATCAAGATTTTCTGGCTCCTGCATTAATGGCTACTCAAGCTCATCAAGAATTAGAGAATCAATATAGTGAACTAGCTACTAAAGCTAATGTATGGGAAAACTTGGCCAATGAACAAACAGACCCTAATGCTTATAAAATGTATAAAACCTATGCAGATGACCTTAATATGCAGGCAGAGCAATTAGCAAGGGAGGGTTTAAATGTTACAAGCAGAAAAAACATGCTTAATATGAGAAATAGGTATAGTAAAGAAATAGTACCTATTGAACAAGCTTATAAAAGGAGAGCAGAATTAGCTGATGAACAGAGAAAAACCTCTTTAAGTAATCCTACTATGTTCTATCAAAGAAATGTTTCTACTATAAGTTTAGATGATTTTATAAAGAATCCTTCTTTAGATTATGGTAAATCTTACTCTGGGGCATTATTAGCACAGCAAGTTGGGCAAATGGCAACTAATCTCAAGACTGCTTTAACTGGTAAAGGTAGATTAAAGGGTATAGGACTTCCTTATCAATATGAGCAGTTATTGCAATATGGATATACTCCTCAACAGATACAGGAAGCCATAACCAATCCTCAGAATGGTAATCCAGTATTAAATACTATAGTAGAGCAGGCATTAAATGCCTCAGGCATGAAGGAATGGGCATCTCCTCAGCAACTAAGAGAGGCCATAGCCTATGCCAATCAAGGATTATATAATGCTATTGGTAAATCAGAGATTAAGAACTTCAAAGATGATTTTAGTATGCAAGATGCTTTAGCTAGAATGAGGGAAGCTAGAGCACAGCAAGCACAACAAGCGCAACAAAAAGAAGATATAACCCCTTTTAATCCTCAAGCATTAGGAATACAAAATCTTAAAAATACAGACCCCTTATCCTCTGAGATAAGCAAAATTTATAATAATTTTGTATATAAAGATGCTAACGGAAGGTATAAACTTAATGCGAAAGGTAGACAATATATACAGGGAATAGCTGATAACTATATTGTAAAAGCTAAATATAAAGGAAAAGTAAGATATGTTATGGCTAAGACAGGTAGTAATAAGATATTCTATACTAATGGTATTTCAAAAGGAGATTTTGAAGCCGCATATTCTGAATTATTAAATAATTCAAGAAATTACAGTCCTATTTCTCAATCAGAGTATGATTTAGGGAAAAGAAAACTTGTTCCTGTAAATTATACAAGTAAAGAATATACTACTGATTTTCTATTAAGTAGGGCTAATAGGGGTGCTGAGGATTATACACCTATTAGAGTAGTTCCTAGATTATTAAATTCTTTAGGCATTAGAGGTGCAACTGATACTGTAACATTAGGAACAAAAATACATAATATTTACAATAATACAGGTGATGTTAATTTAGGCACTGAATATAATTATCCAATACCGTCTGAGATGCAAGGAGATTTTACAGGTCAATTATTCTCACAATATCAAAATACACCCATTTATCAAGCAAAACTTGACCCTGTAACTAGAAAATGGAAACAAGGGGAAGCAATAGATTTAGGAGATATTCCTTTATCTGGTGAAGGTGCTTATAAAATTATTTCGGTATTACCAAGTAGTGCTGGAAATACTATTATGCTTCAAGGAGGAAAGGGAGGTAATGATTACAAGAGACTTATAATGCCTATATATAATAAAGGTAATCAAAATGATATGCTTAGAAATTCTATAGCTATGGAAGCATTATCTGGAATGCTTAGACATGGAAGACATGCTAAGATTAAAGGAAATGATTATGAAAGAGATGAAGCAGGTAATATAAAATTTGAAGGAAGACCTTTATCCCCTGGTGAGCAAGAGAAATATTATCAGTTGTACTTACAGAATACTAACTCTTTAGCATCTAGTGTATATGGAGTAGTACCATCTTTTAGTGTAGAAAAATATAAGATACAACAATAATTATAAAGCTTATGCAAAAAGAAGGAATAAAAAATTATAGGGAGCTGCAAAAAGAAAATGTGGCTCCTTATAATAAATCAGATATTAGTGCAGAAGATAAACTTCTACTGCAATATATGGGGAAAACCCCAAAATATCAATATGATGGGTGGCAAACTATAAAGTCTCCTATGTATAATACTGGTACCAAGTTTGGAGAATCTTCTTATGACCCAGATTTGATAAACCAAACTGATTTAGATGTAATGCAAAATAATCCTAATGAGATTAGAGCATTAAATCAACCTTGGTATGCAAAGGTAACTAATGGTTTAGCTAAAGGTGTTATACTTGCTGGTACTACATTTCTTGATGGTACTGTAGGATTAGTAACTGGAATAGATGAGGCATTTAATAGAAAGGGCTGGTCTGGCCTTTGGGATAATGATTTCTCAAGGCTCATGCAAACAGTTAATGAAATATCAGAGCAAGAACTTCCTAATTACTATTCAACTCAAGAAACTGAAGAACCTTGGTATGAAAATGCTTTTACCGCTAACTTCTTAGGGGATAAGTTTATCAAGAACTTAGGTTTTACAGTGGGTGCTTTTTATAGTGGTGGTGTATTCTCAGCAGCACTTAAAGCAACAAAGATACCTCAGCTTATGGGAACTCTTGCTAAAGCAGCTAAATTTGCTAAAGCTTCTGAAGTCCCTAAAATGGTACTTTCAGGTGCAGGTGCTGCAATGTCAGCAGTTAATGAAGGAAGAATTGAAGCACTTAATAATAGTAAACAATGGTTTGAAGATAATAAGAGAGTGTTAGATGTTGAACACTTACAAAGAGTTCAAGCTATAAAAGACCAATATGGTGATACTGCTGAAGCTTCTATCTTAATTCAAGATGAAATAGGAGCTTATAATGAAGCTTTAGGTAAACTTACTGAGGATAGATTAAAGATGGGTAATATAGATTTACTTTTTAATATACCTATCCTTACAGCATCTAATCTTTTTCAGTTTGCTAAATTATATGCCAATGGATTTAAATCCTCTAGAAGGGCAGCTAATATACTTAAAAGAGATGGCAAGTTTGGAGCAGCTACAACTAAATTAGGTGCTACTGCTGCAATAACTAGAGGTGCATTATCTGAAGGTACTGAAGAAATTACACAGGGTATGGCCAGTAATATAGCAGGCCATTATTATACTACTGATGTAAATAATTTCTATAAAGCCAAGACTGATAGAAAAGCAGAACAAGAAACACTTGATTGGGCGAAATCATTTGCTCATGGTATTAATGAGACTGTAAATGATGGTTCTGCATGGGAAGAGTTTGCTATTGGTGCTATCACTGGTGCATTAGGTATGCCTAGTTTTAGAAGTATTAAAAGTGAATCTGGCTCTCTTCAATCCCCGATTACTCTTAAAGGAGGTGCTATAAATGAATGGAGAGAATACAAAGATAAAATAAAAAGAGAACAGGATATTGCTAATTATATGAATAATAGAATGCAATCTCCTGAATTTAAAAATTATTATCAAGGACTTATTAGGCATAATAAGTATCAAAAGGATATGGATAAAGCTACTGAAGGTGGAGATGCTTTTGAATTTAAAAATGCTGAGCATGCTCAATTAGTATCTGACATTCTTACCTTTGATAATGCAGGTAGATTAGAAGAATTAAAAGGTATGATAGGTGAAGCTTTTGATACTTCTGATGAAAACTTAGATGCAATAGTTAGAAATACTACTACTATAGATGAAAATGGTAAACTAGTAGGGCCTTTTGCAGATTGGGCAGTAAAAGAGAAAGATGGCAGTATATCATCTAATTTTGGTAATGAAGAAAGTAAGCAAAAAATGATTTCTGAACTTACAAAAAATAAAGATGATATTTTTAAAACTATTAAACAATATCAAGAGATAAGGGAGAAGCTTGATATTAATACAGGCCAGCAATTATCAGATGAACAACTTGAAGAGTTAACATGGATGCAATCTCAATTAGATAATTGGTCTGAGAGGGCAGTATCTATGTCTGGGGAAGTAAAATCTGCAATAAGTGATGTATTAGGTAACTTAGATTCACTTCTTAGATTTAATCAACAAGTTAGAGACTTTGAAGGCCAATCTCATGCTGATTTAACTGATAGATATAAACAAGCAGATAAAAATGTAAAAGCCATTGAAGGTGCTATCAACACTCTTAATATGGTTAGGGGTCAGGATGATAAGGTACTAGCTCATACATTAGCAACTAATCCTAAGTTTGTAGATGGTCTTATCAAGGAAATTAATGAGGTAGATGAAACTGTACTTAGTGCAGATGAGAAAGCAGATATTACAACTAAGCTGAATGATATTGTCAAGTTAGGCAATGCCTCAAAGACATATAATGCAAAGCTAAAAGAGTATCTTGAGAGTCCTCAAAAGCAAGCAGAAGACCATGCAAGAGCTGATGAGCAAGCTGCACAACAGGAGACTAAGACTAAAACTAATAATTTAAAGGATGCTCTTAAATCTGCTACTAATTTAAGTGAATTTAAGGCTGCATTAGCCAATCAAGATGAGTTAGAATTTAGAGATAAAGTATTAAAAGAACTTGAAGATGAGAGGAATGAACTAGCTAAGGACTATAGAGAAACTACACAATATAATGATGAAGTAGCTAGAGCCATTAATGAATCTGATGCAGACCCTCAAACTAAACAGGATGCTCTACAATTACTACAAGACCAATTTAATAACTCTGAAAATCTTAAAGAATTAGCTAACCCTAATTCTGTTTATGTTAATAATGAAAATGCTTTTGATGAAGTTTCAGAAAATGCTAAAGAATCTGCCAATAGATTTTTAGAGGCTCAGTATGAATTACAGAAGGCAATGTCTAAGATTAATAATGATAATAGATTCAAGGATAGATTCTCTGAGGAATACAAGAAACCTGTTGAGAAAAGAGAGGGTAATGTAAAAGGAGATAATAGGACTACTACAGGAGATAGCCAAACTACAACTGTACCTTCTGTAGAAAGTAGTGAAGGATTACCTACAATAGAATTACCTGTAGGAGATGTAACTGCTGAAACAATTCAAGAAGAAAATAAAGAGCTTAATGAAAATGCAGAGACCCAACAAAAGTTAGATGAAACTGATTTTAATCAATTCTACAGACCTGCTATACCAGAATTACATATAGAAGCAAGTAAAGAAGGAGATTTTAGACCTTTTGATGTTGTAGTAAAGGAAAGAGAAAAAGGTGTAGATTTCTCTATTATTTATAACTATTTAAGAGACAGTGGTGCTTTTAAATATGTAAATGAGGGCAACTTAAAGGCAGGAGATGAACTTGGGTTTATGATAGACCTAAGATATGAAGAAAAGGTAGCAGGGCAACCTTGGCACAAGCAGCCTACTATATTTATTATAGATAAAAGGAATGGCCAGGTAGTAGGTAGTTTAGATGACTCTGATTATAGTGTTTCAAGGTATGAGGGTCTGAAGGGTCTTGAAGAGAAGATAAGAAGGGAGTATGCTGAGAGAGGTTCTCAGTCTTCAAAACCATCTAGTGATGAGATTAAGAATTTTATCATAGAAGAAACCATTAAATATTACAGAGATGTAATAGGGAATCCTTTAACTAAGGAGTCTATAGATACTATGAATAAAACTCCTCTTAGTGGCTTATATACTTCTACCTATGCAAGTTCTTTACTTAAAGACCCTGCATTTAGAAATAAGGTAGATAATTTTGCAAAAAGTACTAATCAAAAAAGTAAATTTATTGCCACACCTACTACAAAGGTATCTAAGGTAATGATAGGTAGGGTTCCTTACGATAATACTGAAAGAAGTCTTAAAGATATTCCTAATGTATCTTCAACTGATAGGAAGCCTATCTTTGGTATTATAAAGAATGGTGTCCTTACTACTAATAGTAAGATTGATGACAGTCTTATTATCAAGCCAGTAGATATGAGCCAAAAGGAAGGTAGATTATATCTGTTTATACCTAATGGAGCTGGTAAGTACTCCCCCGCTGCTGTAAGAGTTAAGCACTTTAATAAAGAAGAATTTAACTTAGAGGATAGCAGTATAAGCTCTACAGCTATTGGCGAAGATATAAAGAATGCTATTAATAAGTTATCAACTGCCACATCACAGGATGATGTATCTGCTGCTATGCAAGACTTGGCACAAGACTTATATATGCAGGATATTATGGTTACTTGGTTTAGTAGTAAAGCAGGTGATGGAATTGTTATCAGTAAGAAGGTAAGAAAGCCAGATGGTACTTATGAGAAAGTAATCATTAATGGAAAGGAACAAATTAAGGAAGATAAGTATGATGTATATTTCTCTACAAGTAGTAAGAGTGCAAAGATTGGAGAAATTGGAGGTGTAAACTTTGATGTTGCTCCTGAAGATTTGGGAGATACAAGTGCATTAAGTACTCCTAAGAATCCTGAGAATATATACAATGAAATACTTGGACATCTTACTAAGTTCAATCTTCCTTTACAGGTTAGCGCAAGAAGAATAAATGAAGGCGCTTATAATAACAGATTGATAAATTCTAATATTCTTACTTCAAATATCACTGAAGCCTCTATAAGAAGTAATTGGTTTACAATGGATTACTTTGATAAGGAAGGTAAATTACATCCAGCTATAAATCCAATCTCTAGAGTTTCTCAATCTAATAGAAGTGGAAAATCACCTGTAGGGGGTGCTGAAGGTGCTATAAGAGGTACAAGGATAGTATCTACATTCTCAAATAAACCTTATTATGTAGATTTAACAACTAATACTATTAGAGATGACCAAGGTAGAACTATAGAAATTACAGATAAAAATAGAATATTATTTGATTTGGCTTGGGCACAAGATAATTTTGGTGATGCCGCTAATTCTTCAAAGATGGTAGATAATAAAGTTGTTACTCCTGATGGTAAAGTACTTGATAGAAGTAAACAAGTATATCTTAGTGGCCAAGAAGCACAAGATGTAAAGGATGCTATTAACAGGATTAAAAAGAAAGAAAAGGCATCACAAACTGTTGAAGGATTGCCTATCTTTAATACCACATTAGATGCACAAAATCCTATTGAGGATTTAACTCCTGAGCATAGTATGAATAATGCTGATGAAGGTGTAGGTTATTTTGAATTAGATGGTAAATTACATAAAGGTTATCTTACACCTGTTATAGGAATACCCGAAGTAAGTATTCATATAACTAAAGTTCCTAATATTACAAGAGGGTTTGGCAGACCAGGAGAAGAAGCTCATGTGGCCTCAAATAGTTTTTATGCAGTATTTCCTAATGGTAAGACATTTTTACTTGTAAGAAATAATCCTATAAAAAGTGGTATATCTCAAAGGGAAGTAGAGAAACTTTTTACAGAAAGACTTTCAGCTAATATGAAAAAAGTCTATGAACTTTCCTCTGAAAAAACAATATTATTTGACCCAGATAATATACCACCAGCAGATACTACTCCTAATACTACAAAAGGAACTCCTATATCTACTACTAAAGAAGATGAAACTAAGACAGGTGCTGCTTATACTATTCAAAAGGAACAGGCAATAAATAATAAGAAAGCTTCAAGAAGTAGACATAAATTAAGAAAAGTAGAATCACTCGGTTATGAAAAGTGGGATGAGAAAAAAGAGCTTAAATGGCTAAATAAAGTTCTACCTCTGTTAAGTGAACAGGATAGAGTAAAAGTAGTAAAAGGTCTTATTAAAGTAGGTAAGAGAGGCACTTTAGCTTGGGGTCAATTTGATAAAGGTGTTATTACATTATCTGACATAGCTGCTGAAGGTACTGTATATCATGAAGCATTCCATGTAGTATTCAATCTCCTTCTTGACAATAATGAAAGACAATCATTATATGATGAAGCGAGAAGGTTATATGGTGAAAAAGATAATCTTTCATTAGAAGAAGATATGGCTGAAGGCTTTAGAGAATATGTTACCACTAGACAAAATGCTGGATTATTAGGTAAAATTAAAAACTTCTTTAAAGACTTATGGATTAAAGTAACTAATTGGAATAGTATTAGACCTCACCTTACTGCATATTATCAAATGATAAATAGGGGAGAATATAGTAATAGGGAATTACCTGTAGAAACCCTTAGTCAAGCTAAAGCAAGACAAGAAGAATACTCTAAAGAAATGCAAGATATTCTTGCTAATGCTAAGAGAGATTCAGAGGGTAATCTATTAGCTCCTAATGGCAGACCTACAAATCTTACTGAAAGGCAATATGCTCAAGTAAGAACTAAAGCTTTCAAAGATTGGTTTGGTGATTGGGAAAATGACCCAGAAAATGCTTCTAAAGTAGTAGATGAAAATGGTGAACCTTTAGTTGTTTATCATAATACACCATTTGAATTTAATGGTATATTTGATATGGACCATAAATCAAGGATTATGCCTTGGACATCAGAACCCTTTGGTCATGTAGGTACACAAGAAACTGCTAATACAATTAAAGGTACTCAGTTTGCTTTATTCCTTAATGTAAAAAATCCATTAGAAACTCCTGATTTTGTACATGAAACTGTAAGTTCTATGTTGTCAGAATTATATAAACAGGGCATTATTTCTAGAGAAAAGTATTCTTCACTTAGGGGAATATCTAATTCAGAATTAAGGAACTTAATGCTTTCTTTAGGGTATGATGGTACAAAATATGAAAATAAAGCAGAAAAAGGAGGAACTTCTTATAGTTTTATAACACCTAATCAAATTAAATCAGCTACTGATAATGTAGGAACATTCTCTAGAACTGATGATGATATTAGATATAGAGAAGTACCTAATTCTTCTTTTGAGTCTTTAAATACAGAAATACAGGAAAATCTATTGAAGAAAGGCTGGACAGCAGAGAAGTTTGATTCAATCTCCCAAGAGGAGAGAGACCAAGCTGTTAAATGTATAGCTTTTTAGTCAGTAGGATGAAATTTTTTATTAGGGAGGTAACAGAAATGTTACTTCCCTTTTATTTTGTAGGAAATAAAAAAAAAATAAGGGGAGGAGTAGAACTTAATCTACTCACTCCCCTTTCTTATTAACAATTAACAAATTAATCTTCTTTATTTAGAAATCCTAATGCTAATATACATAAAGGAATACCAACAATTAATATTATTAAATATATGCCCATAGCTTTATTGTTTAAAAAATGGAATACCTTCTTCAGGATGTAATCCTCTATAAATAGTCCTATTCATTGGAAGAATAGGAGATTCAAAGAATAGTTTTGTTGCTCTAGATTCTCCTTTATATCTACCAGATTGCATAATAGCATCTTCTCCAGCAAACACCTCATAATTATACGGATTTATAAGCCCTACTAGATTAAGAGTACTTTCAAGAGTATTAATACCAGCAGCAGGAGACTTTACAATTTTTAATCCTTCTCCAACCATCTGAGGCCCAGGGATTAGTGAGCCTAATTCAGTATATAGTCTTCTTGTTTGATATTCTGCCATAGTAGTTAACCAAGATTTATCTTTATCATCATCTGGCCAATCTATTAGACCGAGTATAATAGCTACTGCTAAGAAATGTGCAACTTCAACTACAGCTCTTTTAATATTTGCTTTTTCAGTCTTAGTCAAATTTTTCCAATTTGCAGCTAATGCAAATTGACCCTCTTTCAATTCTTTGGCGAGCTGCATTAAGAATCTCCCTGTAGTATTATAGTAACCCTCTGTCCATGCTTGTAAGTCATAATTATATGTAGCAGATTTAAATCTTCTGTTTAAAGATGGTTTAATCCATTTTCTAAACATAATACCCATTCTACCTATAGCCAGTCTTTGTACAGCACTTCTATCCATCTTATTATAAATACCGTGCATTCTTTGATTTATAGCCTTAGCTTTATTACTAAATGCTATAATATCATCTTTTGTAAAAGCAGACCCATCTTCTTTAGTATAACCTTGTTTTAATTGTAGTTTAGCACCTAATTTCTTATTATTCTTATCAACAGGAACTACTTCCATAGCTTCCCATAAAGAAACAATTTTACCATCAGGAGCTTTCATTTTGTAAGCATCTGCAAGTGCTAATGAAGTTCTATTTTGCATCCAATGTTCACCAGCATTATTCATAAGAAATAGAGCAGAAGTACCAAACATTCTACTAAACCAAGTCTTTCTATCAAAATTTACTTCCCTAACATTGGTTTCATATTCCTGCATTACATTGAATAACTCATCCCATAAAGCAAGTTTATTGGTTTTAACCCTATTACCAATCTCTGCAAGATATGCTGGTAATTCTTTTCCATAATTTCTATCCGCTCTTAAAGTATTTGATTCATTAAAGAACTCTCCAGAGAAAGATTCAATTCTCATCATTACTTTACCAGTAACAACATTAGATATACCAGATAACACATTAACTGCTAAGGTATTAAGAGAGGTCATTCTATTAACAAAATTGGCTACTTTTCCTTTATCAATATTAGTATTACCAAATGTGCCTTCATCAGCCATATATCTACCATAGACTTGCATTTCAAAGAAGTCATTTAATCTCTGCATGAACCTTGTTTTATCTCCAGATTTAGTAAGAGTAGATTCTACTTTTCTACCCATTAATTTAAATTTCTCAACTAATGGTTTATTACCTCTTGTCTGTATAATCTCTCTTTCTCTTAATAAATCTCTACCTAGTTCAAGAACATCAATTATTTTATTCATCTCTTTGAAGTCGTTGGCCATAGCTGCATAAGCTGTAAGAGTGGATACTATATCTGTAGATAAGTCATTAGGGCTTTCTCCTTCTTTCATTTTAGTATAATAGATTGGAAGTACTTGAACCTCTCTTTCTTCAAAATCCTTTATGGTTGCTCTATCTCCAAACTCAGTATCATCTGTTCTCCTAATAAACTCATCTTTAATACTCTCCCATAATTGTTTAGCTCCAGATTTTACATCATCAGAAGCTTTTATTCTTTCAAGTAAATCCTTTCTAATTTTAACAGCATTGGTTAATGTAGTATAGTTATCAGGAAGATATGAATCTAATTTAGATTTTATCCCCATAATCTTATCATAGTATTCTCTTTGAGCAGAGTTTAAATTCTGATAAGCTTTATTACCATAAATTGATATTTTAGGCTGCTTTTTCCCATTAACTATTTCCATATTATCATTAAACCATGTTCTCCTCTCTCTATTATATTTTCTTGCATTTTCTCCTACAGGATTCTTACCATATTTTTCATTGAGGGCTTTATACATCTCTCTAACTTTCTCCTTAAATAGATTTTGATTAATATCAGATATATAATTACCTGTAAGATTACCTTTACTATCTCTTTCAAACATCCAATCAGTACTTTTTATACCAGCTTGTTCTAATTTTATAGTAGCCGCTTGAAGCTCTTTCATAACATCGATAGTATTTAATCTTGCATGCTCTTTACTTTGCTGAACAGCATGTCCCATGACTTTTATCATATAATCTGAAGAATCTGCCATAGAATCTAACCATCTATCAAAGAAAGATATTTCCTCTTGATACCATTCTATTTTACCAGCTTTATCTCTTTTTACCCCTGCAATAAGTTCTTCTACAGATACAGTTTTACCTTTCCATTTACCAAAAGGAATAACTATATTTTCTCCTATAAAAGGCTTAATAAAATCTACAAATAGGGGCATTGACACCTTATTATATTTAATAAATAAATCATCTAATAAGGTAGAGGTATTATTCAATACTTCTCTTACTCTTTGACCATATCTATTATCCTCATAACTTTCCTCATCAATAAGAGCATCTTTAACATCTTCTAAGATGTGTTTATAACTATATAAATAGTTTCTAACATCTCTTAATACTCCAGCCCTTTCATTAATATTAGTAGCAGGAGTATTACGTAATGAAATAAGTCTATCATTTACTTTAGTTAATTCTTCAAGAGCATTTTCAATAAAAGAATAAATACCTTCAATTTCATTATTACTGGCTAATGCTGTATTGAGATTTTCAATAAGTAATTTTTGATTAGCATCAAATTTACCATTAGGATTTCTCTTTTCATAAATCTTTAATCTTTTTAGCTCATTTCCAATAATTTTTTGTAGCAATTTTTTATCTCTTTCTACTCTTTCTGATGTATTATAAAATATCCCACTTGATGTAATATTATTAATATCAATTTCCTCATCTATCCTGCCATCAAGAATTTGTCCAGCTAAAAAACTAAAGTTTTTATCTGCTTCTTTTATAGCTCTTTGTATGGAACTTGCACTAATATTTTTAAAAAAGTTTTTAACTGCTTGAATTACTCTTTGTAGTAGATTTTTACTAGGAGCTTGTGAAATATCCTCTCCTTGAAGTAGATGTTTTGCAAGTAGTTTACCAGCAGCTTCTTTTGCTAATTTATTTTCATCACCATGATATAAGGTATCATAAGTATCATAATCTTCACCTATAATTTCTCTTGTTAATCCATTAGATGATATATTATTAATGAGTCTTGTAATAAGTGGATTATTCCCCATAGCTTCAATAGCAAAATGGGCAAATTCTTCTGGAAGCGCCCTTTCACCTTCAATGCCATTAGCAAGCCTAATCATTTCAATAAGACCATTAGCTGCATTTCTTGCAACATCAAAATCAGTTACACCATTAATACCCATCCTTTTTTCAAGGTCAGTCAAAGCACCTATCCCTATTCCATGAGATTCAAGAATACCCCTCAATCTGTTATTAAGGTTTTCATTGTATTCCATCTTATCTGCATTAATAGAGTTAAGCTTGTTTCTTTTCTCAACCTTTACTCCAATGAATACTCTTGGAGATTCACTGTCTTGAATCTTAACTATGTTAGCCACATAATCATCCCTATACTCTGAGTTCTGATTAAAGGCTATGGCCTTCTGTTTCAACTTCTGATAATTCTCATCATTGTTTACCCATAAGGCTGGTCTGTCCATTCCCTTCTTATAGTACCCAATCTCCCTATTAAGTCTCTCAAGTACCTTAGTTTCTGGAATGACTTTACTAAGATTAGTCTGCTTTAGCAAACTTCTCAATGTAGGTTCATTATTTTCATCAAGTGTCAATCTTGGCACCCAATCTCTTATAAAAGAGTCAGCTTTTGTAATAAGATATAGTCTTATAGCCTCACTTCTATTGTTTGAAGTGAAGGACAGCAAGTCCTTAAATAACTTGCTGTCCACTACTTGACCATTTTTATTCTTTACTTTTGGAATAATTGCACAACTTCTTGCCATATTTATTATATGAATTGTTATAATGTATATAATGTTGGAGCATCACAAATGTCATCACCATTTTCATCCTTATACTTGGTATTAGGCTGAATAGTAGTTATATCATCTTCTTTAGGAGTAGATGTATCAAGGGGAGTATCATATACCTGTTGGAAAGCCTCCTCTTCTGCTTTTAAAGCAGAATCTCTACTACTTTGAGTAGAATTATAATCACTTTCTGTATTATCTACACCTTCATTGTCAAACATTGATGATGTGCCTGTATGAGAGTTAGAACTTTCTTGATTCTCACTACTCCTATTCTTAGTAAATGCACTTTCTATTTCTTCTACATCTTTACCATATTCATATTCAATAAAACTATTTATAAAACCTAAAGGTTCAATTCTTTCATAGATTGCAACCTTTGTATATTTATTAATAGCAGGTGTTAACTTATAATAAACATAATTTCCATTAATTTTCTTACTTATATAGTTAAAGAAATGATAGGTTGTACCATGCTGAGTATCTATTTGTTTTCTAATAATTTTTGAATCTTCAAAATTAGTATTATCATCTATTATAAATGTAACCTTATCCTTAACTTTTTTACCATTTTCTTCTATAAATGAAACAGAAGCTTCATCAGAAATTTCAGGGACTAGTTTTCTATTATTTAGATGATTGTAAATGTATTGATGTACAAACTGACTATAGTCATCATCTAATGTTAGAAGTGACCTTAATGTATTTATATATTCTGGAACAGCTAATCTTACTGCTACAGGAGCTAAATGAATAAAAGTTGAAGGCCCAAATGCAAAGCCATTTCTATAGTAGCTGTATTTAAATAAATCAAGAGCAAGTTTCTGAGCTTCTGGGTTACTCATATATAACAGATATGCCCAATCCCTCATATATCTTTCTCTCAAAGTAGGAGTTAATTGCCCAACATTCTTAAATACTATTGTATCTATAGGATTATTATCATTTGCTCTAATTACTTTGAGGTTATTAATAAATTCAAGGTCTGCTATATCCTTATTATTTGCCACCACTTTCTTAAAGTCTTCTGGAAAATTATTAATGAAATCTTTTCTATTATTAACATCAAAAAATTCGTTTTTTGACATAATATAAGCAAGCAAATCATTATAAATACTATTCATAGTCTTTGCATTTAATCTCTCAGATTTTGTCATTTTTCTAAGAGTATCAATTACTTTCCTAAATGGTGTAGTATATTGAGGAAAATAAGGTGCTAACATTTCTTCTGTTTTCTGTAAACCAAGAGTATAGAAAGCTTGTAAGAAAGGAAGGTGGGATGATAATAAGTCTTTTCTTAGAGTATCAATATTAGGATTATTAATTAATAAATAATCAAGTATTACATCAGCATTTTTTAATGGAAATTTAGAATCACTTGATATTTTATCTAGCAAATCCCCTACTTTCTGCATCTTCAACTCTGTATCTGCAATAGTAGGGCCAGCAGCACCTCCTTGAGTATCAGACCTTGTAGCTTGTACTACTTGTCCTAAGGCATTAGCAGAGTTCATAATTCTTTCAAATAAATATCCAACTGCAACTTGTTTTTTATAGAAATTAATCTTATCCTCAGAAATTGGAACTTTATCATCAGTAATTTCTTTAGCAAGCATTATATTATCTGCAAGCTCTTCAATATAGAAGTTATTATTTTTGTAGTTATCATAAGTCAAAGTATCATTAAGAGCAGCTTTTAATCTATACTTTTTTAATACTTCCTTAATAATAGTATTTTTATCTTTGCCATTTCTATTCTCTCTAAAATAGGTCTGAGTAATCTCTTGAACTATAGGCTGCATCATTAACAGACCTATCTCAATAGGATTATAACCTAATCTTGAAAGGAGCATAGAAGCATCAGCAGTGAAAGTATTCTGATTAAGTGCTGCAAGTATAGGGTCTTTAACATTATCCACAGAAGCAGCCAAGAATCCAGCATTATTCTTTGAGATAAATTCCTTGTCACCATTCATAATATCATGTAAAGATGTAAGTCTCTTTCCATTCAATACAAATGAGCCATTTTCTTCATCCAAAGCTAACTGAGTATGTTGCATCAAAGCATGGTTTGCATTATGGTTGGCATAAATACCAATCAACTTAGCACCAGTCATGTTTTGTTGATGTAACATTACTTGAGTTCTTGGCGATAATGGGTCCATTTTGACCTTTGTTTTCTCTGCCAACTTATCAAGAGTATCAAGGTCTAAGTCAAATAGATATGAGGCAATAGACTTAGGATAAGACTTTTCACCTTTCTGTACAGTCTTATTAAGTTCTACACCTACATCCTTTAATGCTTGAGCCAAATCACTCTCATAAGAATCATTGAGAATGGTCACTATTCTTGCAGCTTTCTTCTGATAATCAAAGCCACCTGGGTTAAGAATCTTAGGAGCTGTATCTGCATTAGTCAAAACTCCATACATCATATCTATCAACAAGTTATTTCTTGCCTCAAGACTGTTCTCCTGTGGAGACTTGTTAATGTCATACTTTACTTTGCTTATAATAGGCTTGGCTAGTCTGTACTTCTCCTTATTCTCCTTGAACCATTCCTTAAAATCATCAGTATCTGCATTGAGAATATTCTCTGCTAACTGGCTATGAGTGAACTGTGACAATACTTGATTGAATAGGCTATTCATTTTTGCATAGTCCTCTCTTGCCTGTCTCATATCATACTTTTTAACTCTGAACTCAGGTAACATGATATACATCTTGTCCACATCAAAGTCAGAACCTGATAGAGTAGTAATCTCAGCAGGAAGCATGATTGCAGAACCATTCTGTTGAGGAAGGAATCCCTTAATATACAGAGGAGCCATTGAGTACTTATCCTCTGTTGGGACTCTATATCCAATCAACTTTCTCAAATCATCAGGAAGTTTAGTTACATCAAGCTGGTGAGTATTTGGGTTCATAAGAGGCCCGTAGAACTCTCTACTATATGCAGGCATATAGCATTCAAGATAAGCAATAGCTAAATCTCCTTTTTCTCTAGCTTCTTTTACAAATTCTTCATAATCTTCTCTAGCAGCATTTTTATGATTTTTCTGATAAGCTTCATAAGTTAAAAGATTACCTTCTTTATCCTTAAATACAATATTTAATTCTTCTGTTAAACCATAGTCAGATACCTGAATTAAAGCCCCGCCTCTAATCTTCTGTTTAGTAATTCTACTCTTGATTACGCTATTTAAAAGTGTCTGTACTCTTTGAGATTGTACAGGGTCAAAGAGAGGGATATTAAAATTACCATTTTCATCAAGAGTGCAGGCTTTTATCATATCCATACCATATCTTTGATTACCTCTTATCTCTTCAAGTAGGATTTTTTCTACTTCTTTTGGGTCTTTGAATATCTTACTTACCTCCATAAATGCTTGAAGAATATTCTCAGTATTGATGGCATTATACAGGTCAAGCCACTCTTTCTTAGTCATCTTCTTACCATTAACCTCAATGATTGCATCATCAGAGATGTCAGCAGTAATTAGCTTTCTAATCTGAGTACCTACCAACTGAACAGCATCAATAGCATGTTCAGGAGTTGCAGTCTGAATACCATAATCTTCATAAGATACCTTATGTACTACATTAGGATTCTCATTACCAAATCCAATACCCGTAGTATCTTTAAGTCTTTGGATTACATCAGCCTCTGTATTAACATCATTCAAATCTATTACACCTTGTTTTCCAACCTTAGTAGTAGATTCAAACTGAACTACATCAATCTGATTATCCTCCATAAACTTATTTATAGCCTTCAACTTATTTGACCCTCCTAAAGGGCCAGCAATTAATTCGTGCATAGCAAGTAATAGGAACTCTGAGTTCTTATGTTGTACAGGAGTCTTAATTCCAGTATGGCCCTCAATGCCACTGTTATTATTGACTTGTGTATAAACATAAGGCTTCTTAGTCTGCCAAATGATATTGAAGTCTTTGATATTCCAATCTCCATTCTTGAAGTTGTTATATGCTTGCTCCATATCATCTGTCCATTGACCTGACATACCAAGTATTGCTCTATAAGAACTCAAACTTCTATATGCCTGAGCATCTGCTACATTCACATTTCTAAACTTGCTAAGGATGTAATCTCTGTCCAACTTGGTCATTTCATTTCTTCTAACCCTCTCATCAAGTACAGTCTTGATGTCTTCAAGTACAGAAGATATTATTTCATCATCCTTCAAGTAGATGGTTCTTTCCCAATCCCTACCAATTCTCTCACCTTTATAAGTAGCCTTGGTATTCAGTCTAAGAGCAGGAGCATGAACCTCCTTATATCTTTTCTGAAAGTCCTCAAGGTTCTTATAGAAAGCAAGGTCAGTAGTAGTGAGCTGGATAATTTGTGAAGTAGCTAACTTGCTATTCCAATAGTATTCTCTAAGTGCATCCTTAGCATTATTCTTAACAAACAGACTTCTTGAGATTGACTGAGCATCTTTCAACTCCATCTCACCTCTTGTTACCTTATCTGTAAGTAATGCCTTGATTTGCTCCATTAGGCTATTAGCCTTTCTGCTATCAAAAGTACTATTATTGTTATAGGCTCTAAGCATGAGTTTCATGTTGGTATTCCACAATGAACCTAAGGCATCCTTAGCTTTAATGAGTGCCTTTGTAGTTATTGCATTCTGCTTGGACTGGCCTTCAAAAGGAAGATACTTGTACTTACCATTAGGAAGCTCATCCAAAAGTCCTACTCCTACCCAATCTTTGTAGGTTTGTTCAAAACCATCTTCCATTATGTCATTAAGAGTAGTTCTTAGGAAGTTCTTAAGTTCAGCACCAGTACCTTTGGATTTAAGTCTACTTAATCTATCAATGAAAGTTTCTCCGTTATCATATTTGATGTCATTAAGTGCAGGAAGGAACTTAAATTCTGCACCTCCTATGCTCTTTATACTACCATCTTTCTTTCTGACAATATCATAGTTTGCAATAGGCTCTATATTCTTATTTCCACTCTGATATGCGTCATCCCTTTCTCTAACCAGCATAATTCTGTCATACTCTTGATTAACCAAGTCTACTAACTTGTCAAGGATAACATCATCATAGGTTCTCTTCTTACCATTCTCATCAAGTACATCACCTGTTGTGTATTTTCTGAACCTAATAAATTCAGCAGAAGGACTATCTGAAAGAATAGGAACATAATACCAAGCATATTTTATACTTGATTTTGCAGAATCAGGGTCTCCCCAATACTCTGTAAGAAGAGCTAAAGTATAATCTAAATCATCCCAATTAGTATAGTCTACTTTATCAGAATTTAATACTACTTTATGATTTAAACCTTTTCTTAACTCTTCTGATTCTTCAAGTTGCCTTAACCAATCATTTCTCCAATGATTATCTTTAAAAAACCATTCATATTCTTTGAACTCTGTCTGCATAAACTGTTCAAACCTCTCTTTGTCATTCATAACATTTTTGAGATTCTTAATAAGTTTACCTAAGTAGTTAGGGGTAACATGAGAATAATAAGATTTATCATTTTCTCTAACACTACTTTCAATAGCATCTTCTGTTACTTCTGCTAGCATATTTGCAATTATATTATAGGCAGAATTAAAAGTATTGATGAGGTCTCCTCTTTTCTCAGTACCATCTTCTCTTGTTTCAGATTTGATTTTATCCTTTGTAATACCACTAAATATAATATTTAATTGTGGTAAAAGAAGCATAATAGGGTCAGTAAATGTAATACCTGGGGCAGCCTTTATATCAGTTAATGCAGTTTTTAATACAGTAGGGTTAGCATCAATGCCTATCATATTAAGTAACTTCATTATGGTCTTCCAAATTCTATCCTCTTCAAGAAGTTTTAATCTTGCTTCAGTATCAAGATTAGAGAATTTGTTATTTAGGGCTTCAACCCATTTTAGACCTCTAGCTGCATTATCTTTATTTATTTCTCCATTCTTTTCATATACACTATGCTCACCAAGTTGTGTCCCACTCTCATAATTATCTCTCCAAGAATCAAGAAGATAATATATACCTTCAGGTTTATTTATTTGAATAGTTTCCATTTTAAAAGTACCATCAGCCATCATCTTTTTCTTTTGAATCCAGTAAGATACAAAATCCATTCTAAGGTCTTGATAGAACTGAGAAAATAAAGTCTCATCACCTTGAAGTATTTCTATTACTTGATTAACCCAGGGTTTAATCTTAGCCACATTTTCCAATAAAGGAATCATGTCATCAGAGTTAATCATATTCCTTAACTTATCAATGAGGGTTGCATGAACATAGTCAGCATCAAGGTATCTTGGATTACCTAAATCATCTTCTTCATACATACCCTCATAGTCAAGTTTAGGTACTTGACTGATTACCTTTCTTACAGCTTGTGATAGACGCTCTTGTGAACTTATATGTCTGAAATTAGTCATCCAACCATCCTTATAAGCTTCCTCCTGTTTCCAATCTTCTGCTGCATCATCTGTTTCACTATTGCCCTCAGGGTCATCATCGTTAGAATTTACATCAGCAGGTGCAATATAGTTGTAATCTATTTTAATATCTTCAGCTCTTCTAAGTAAGATACTTGCTTCTTCAGCAAGAGCTTTATAGACATTAAAGTCATCAACTATTTTCTTATATTCTTGATTCTTATAAGCAGCTTTCTTCTTGGCAGCTTCAAGCTTTTCTTCATCAGAAAATCTTTCAGATTCATCTATTTCTCCAGCTTCAATAAGAGCATTTTCCTCAGCATTAATCTTATTAAGTTCTTGCTGTATTCTTCCCTCTTCTGTATCTTGTACATAAGAAGTGAAGATATTAGCTACTCTCTTGAATATACCCGCAGGAGTCTCCTCTTTTATAATAGAAAATCTATCTAATCTATTAAGTTCATCTTGTAATTCTTCTTTTGCTATACCAGTAGCATCTTCAATTCTTCTTTGTAAAGACTCAGTAGTTTCTTTTAAAAGAGAACTTACTTCATTGCTAAAGAATCTTGCAATTAATGAAACTCTATCTCTTCTTGTTTTTGGGTCAAAGAGTAAATCTACTTTTTGTTGTGTCTCAAGAGAAGTAATTCTAGGAGTATTAAAAACAGTATTTATTTTCTTTACTTCTTCTTTAGGAGATTGTTTTGAAAGGAGGCTAATGGCCTTTTTTATCTGTATGGTATTATACTCTGTGCTTCTCCCTTGTTTTAGAACATTATATTCTTTCTCAAAATAATCTCCTAAGGCAGTCCTTTTAACCATTAAAGTTTTAGGGTCAGTTTCAACAGCAGTATTATCCATCTCACTATACTTACCAGATTCTACTAAATCTCTAATAGATTTAGGAACCATCTTATTTATATTATTCCAATACCTATCATTAGTAACATCAGTAACATTACTTCCACTACTATTGAATAAATCCCAAATCTTTCTTGTAGGACTTCCATAATAAATGACAAAAGCACTATTACCTGTAGTAGGGCTGGTAAGGTCAATTCTAATTTCTGTTCCATTAGCTCCAGGATACATACTTACTTTAGTAGTTCCCTCACTAAATTTTTCTTTATCAAAGGAAGTACTAAGCAATTCTTCTCCTTTTCTTGTAAGAAAGCCCTTATCTTTGCCCTCAGTATTTATATATTTGTTAATAGGCAGAGCAGCAATTGGGTCTTCCTTTCTAAGCTTCTTAATAAAATCATTAAGTTCACTAACTAATGGAATGTCCTCAATAGACTTATTATTTTTAGCTTGCCATAATGATACAAGATTCTTTACAGATTCTACTGTTTCATTTGGAAATTTTGTTGCCAACTCTTTTATTTTAGGAGTTGGTATTAAACATACTGGATTACTCATATATTAAAAGTATTATTTGTGCAAAGGTAAGGAATTTAATTGTAATACACAAGCTTTTATTCAAAAAGCTAAAGGGAGAATAAGTGTTTAACTTACCCTCCCTTATAGGAATTATTTAACTACATATTTGACACCATCAAAGATTAAATATTTAATAGTGTTGATATTAACAGGTCTAATGCCAGACTCTTTATCAGTCCTGACAATATCCATGTCCACACAATCATATCTGCCATCCCTAGATGCAAATTGCACCTTATAGCCTCTAAGAACTCTGTCTTCACCCTCCTCATAAGGGAGTACAGGGTTATTAATCAGCTCAGCAATAAAATACTTTGCTGCATTTGCAACACCTTTCTTACTATTCTTAACTCTATCAATACCATTTGAGAACTGCTCTACAATAGCATCAATCTCTTCCTGTAACTTTCTCTTACTCTTGGGCTTATCCTGCTTCTTAAAACATACAGTGAATACTTGACTAGAGTGGATATTCTCAAAGATACTCCTAATACCAAGAGTACCATCCTTCTTATCCTCCTTAGTCACCTCTACTGTAGTATCATAAAGGTCAGCAGAATTAGTGTAGTTCTTTAAATAACTGATGCCAATTTGGACATCTTCACCACTTTCAAAGTGTTTAAGATGGACTGTAGAACCTGCTACTCTGTCCACTATATAATGTGAACTTTCACTGATTACAGCCCCCTTCTCTAACTGATTTATTTTCTCAATCATATTAAATATCTCCTTTAATTGTAATTAGTATTTCTGTATCTTTCCAAGTCCTGTTTATATTTCTCTGTATTTGCATAACCACAAGGATTCATAAATTCGGGACAGAATCCTCTATAGATACATTCTGGAACCATCTTATCTGCCATTACTGGGTCTACTTCCCTAATAGCATCTTGTACCTGTTTCCAAGCCTCTCTTGTTTCCTTAGATGCACAATTGCACAGTCTCTTTCTTGATATACTTATCAAAGCCTGAGCATTAGCTGTCATATCCATATCATTTGTTGCACCTTGTGGTAGTTCATTCCTTGAAGATACATTATACTCATCTAAGATAGCTCTTCTATCTCCCCTTTGAGTATGGACAAACTTCTCACAGCCCTCATGGTGTCTTACCAAGTGTGTAGTAACCCATTGCATAATATCTTTCCATGTCCACTCAAATTCTACTAATCTAATAGGACTGTGTTCAGCTAAGAGCATTTTTGCCCTCCAAGACTTAGAGGGTTCTTTATTTAAAGGTTCTTTACCTATGGTTCTCCTTGCAGCATTTAATGCTCTTTTCCAAAGAGTAGCCCTTTCCATTCTAATAATTTCACTCATTTATAAACTTCTTTACTTTCGTTATTTCAAATTTATAGCTACACTTTCACAATACATATAGCTGCATTCATCAAAGTTATGTCCATATTCTCTCAGCAGAGTTTCAGTATTCTTACTTTCATCAGGATTATTATAAACAGTTACGCTGCTATCAGAGAAGTCCATTACAACTAATCTTTCCATAACTATTCCTCCAAATTTACTTCAAGGTCATCAACACACCAATTACTTAAATTTTCATGCACTTTTGGGTTGCTCTTAACATACATGTGAGCAGTTTGAGGTAATACAATCTGCTTTTCAACTGCACCTTTAAGGTCACAGTTTGAGTAGTCTATATCCTCGAAATATTCACCATCTTCATCCTTTCCAGAGTCAATGATGTCATAATCAGATACCTTAACCTTAATGGTTTTACTTAAAGTTACACTAACCGTGACCTCAATTTCTCTTTCAGGGTTTTCCTTTTGATTCCAAGGGGCATCAGGGTTATCTGCTCCCAATGGGTAATTGTAGTTATCATACATCTTTTCTTTTCCTTTTAATGTTTACTTCCAGGCTATTCTCCTTTATTAGTCTTCGAGCAATTACACATTCAAGATTCTTAGGTATGCTGATATGCCTTCCCTTATCATTCACATAGATAGCATGGTCTCCATTATGTCTGTTATAATAGAAACCATTAAATTTCACTATCTTTATGAACTCTCTTGATGTATATTGTCTCATACTATACTTTCAGAATGTCTTTATACTTTTCATAAGTCTTCCTTATGACCTCTTCTCCTATTGGATTAGGTCTCTTTGAGTCCCTCTCTATACACTCTTGAAGAGGTGTAAAGAAGTTCTTAAATTCAAGGTCATACTTTGGTCTAACCACATCAGGTACTACTCCTTTGGGATTGTTCCAATCATCAAGCACTCTATTATAGTACTCTAATTCCTTAGGATTGAGATTCATATTGTCAATAACAACATCAAACCCATAAGACATAGCTTCCCACAGGAATAAATTCCTTAAGTCCTTTATAAGACCTTCTCTACTAGGGACCCAATACTTACCCAACATATTTCTGATGTCATCATTATTGAACCTTACTCTGTGTTCAGGGTCTTCAAGTACCCATTGTTTAGCCCATGTAGTCTTACCGCTACCTTGAATACCTCTACATAAAATTATTTTAGCCATATTATAAAACTCCTTTAATTTTTAATAAAGTTTTCATTTTGTTCCAATCTACATAAGGTCTGGATAATGCACCATCTTTACTGTATTTTAATGGCGTTCCTAGTGCTGCATCATCTATATAGATATTAGCATATACCTTAGGAGATGATGTCCATTCCTTTTGTTTAGGATTTTCATTTATTCCCCATAAAGGTATCTCATTCTCTTTGAACCAATCAATGGCATCTTGTAAGGTATCATTAGATATAATCCCTCCACTAAGAGTTTTGCCTTGATTATTTTTATCAGGATGGCTTCTCATAGTGTAAAGAATAATCTTATGACCTTTCTCTACTAACTCCTTCAAGACAGGAACTGCTCCTATATCTTTGCCTACTTTAGGGAACTCATGTGTAACACAAGTGCCATCAAAATCTACTGCTATTATCATTTTCTATAACTATCTAGTTGTTTATTTAAAGCATCCATTAAAGTTTGAAAAGCTTTTGATACTTTTGGATTAACTACCCCTGCTTCTACAGTCATAGCACTATTGTTATAAGTCATTTTCATATCAGCAATAGGCTTAGCAAAGTGTTTATAGATTATATTAAACTTCTCTTTGTTTGTCATATTATTTAATCAATTTCATTAAGATATTTAACATTTTCAATAAAATCAAATCTTTTATTTCGATTCACTTCCCATGCAAACTTTCCACCTAAAATAGATGCTTCAAAATCCATAATTATTTGAACAACATTCAAATAATATTTTTCATCAGGTCTAATATTTTCTAATGTGTTCTTTTTAGATGTCCAAACCATATTTGAACCATCAGTACCTTTTACAATAAGCATCATTTCAAGTTTGAAGTTTGACTTATTTTGTACAATCTCTGCTTTAACGAAACTATAACCCATTGGTTTAGCAAAGATAATATTGTTATCTTGATTACCAAGGCAACGATAACCATAATTATGTAAAGCTTCAATAATAATGCTGATATTTTTCATTGTTGTATCACAATTTATTTTATTCCTCATACGTTCACTATTATAAGAAGCTATGAAATATCAAGTTCAAGTGTCCATCTATAAATCATATCACCACATTGTTCACAGTGTCCAAGATATTCTTCTTTAGTGTCTTTATTATTTTTAACTAATTTAGTAAAAGTATATTGCTCACAAGTAGTATTACAGCCATCCCATAAGTAATCCATTATCCAATTTGGCAATTGATATTGTTCTTGTGCCTGTTTAAGAAGCTCTTCACATACTTTATCAGCAAGTTCAAGATTATAATAATCTGATTCTTTATCTACTAAATCTACCCATTCTATATCATTAATAGTATAGGAATAACTAGTACATCCTTCTGTTATTTCAATCTTTACTTTCATAATGATTAACGTATTAAAGTCATATTAAAATGAATTATAAATGTCATGTTAACTCCTATTTAACCACATTACAGTCATAATAGCATAATTGGCAAGGTCCAAGAGAGTATCTTTAATAGACTCATCCTTAACCTCTGCTTCTTTCTTGCTGAGAGATTCAATCCTATTCATTTTATCTCCCATCCTTACAATAGATGCTACCAGACCAAACTTATCAAGGGATTGCTCAAAGCTATTGCCATAGTCATGGTTCTTGGCTGCATAAGTCTTAGACATATTAGCGGTAATATCCATGAACTGCTCCACACTATCACTCAATTTAGGTCTTGAACCTAAATGAATAAGACCATCTTTCACTACCTGAAGACGACGTCTCATTTCTTGACTAAATACAGAGGGAGATGAGACTCCTTCTATAATATCTATCAGTTTCTGATATTCAGGGTTTACTTTTGTTTCCATTTATTAAAATTGTTATATTTCCTTGCCTCTTTGGCAAGATAGTGTATAGCCACCCCATACAGGGTGGCTACCACTGATACTACACCTTATGATTTCACACTCTTCCATATACACTTAATGCACCCAATGACTCTTTAGGTTTTTAACCAAAAGCTCTAACTCTTCTATAGTAGCATTTGACTTTATCCTATTAGCTTTATTACTTACTACCCAGACATTACCTTTAACATATCCTAATTCAGGTATTATCTTGTCAAGTGATGGAGAATCATCGTACAACTTTCCTTCTCCTACATGCTTGTTAAGTTTAATTCCAAGCAGGGGACAATATTCAGGTATTGTAATATCTGTATAGTTTATGTTGAAGGGAATGCCCTGAGATAATGCTCTTCTCTTGGCACTTCTGATAATGTACTTCTTATAGGCATCTTCATTATTTTGAAGTCTGAGTAAGTCGGTTTGCCTTTCCCTTTCTCTTAATCCAATTATTGTATTCCTTCTTTCAATTCTCCTTAATCTTCTTCTTTCTCTTGCTTCAGGAGTATTATGAATTATCTTATCACATTCTTTACAGATGCTTCTTCTTCCATACATTCCAGTGCCTTTTGAATATGCTTCAAGAGGTAAATCTTTGCCACACATGTGGCAAACTTTTGTTTGATTTGGTCTTGCTATTTGTTTTACTCTCATATCTTTTTTTTTTCTTGCAAAGATACAAATAATAATTCAAATATGCAAGGCCAAAAACAAATAACTTAGGGTTCAATGAATCCAACATGTTCCAATTTCAGGCTCAGCCTTGATGGTCACTTTCTTACAGAAAATTCTAGCTGCATACTCCATACACTCACTTAGCTTCTTAGCTTCCTGCTCTGCTATTTCAGTAGGAGGTTCTATAAGGTATTCATCATGTACATCATTAGGTATGAGTACCTTAAATATCAAACCATCTTTGACTAGGTGATTGAAGTACCTGATACCAGCAATCTTAGTCATTGCAGCAGCTGTCCCTTGTGAGGGATAATTGCATGATTGGTTATCAGATGCACTCTTTCTCTTCCATAAGTGTTTCATCACAGACACATATACAGTTTCCCTGTTAATGTCTATGAACCTTTCTTCAACTTTACCTGCTTTCTTTACCTTATATGAGTAAGTAACAGCTATTTCTTCAATAGGTTTTCCTTGAGCAAACCTCTTGGCAATCTCTTGCATAATAGTTGGTGGTATTTCGGATACTACTCTGCCACTATCCCTAGAGGCTTTATATATATCCCAAAAATCCTCCATACCATTCTTTCTTCTTTCAATGCCCTTCAGTATAGGATAGTCATAGATGTATGCCCTAAGCCCAGTTATCTTTGAAATTAGGATATATCCTCTATCCCACATATCTCTCTTTTGGACTTTGAAATAGCTTGCTATACCATTAAACCTCTTGAAGTAGTTGTTATATATCTCAGTTGCAAAGTCTATGGGGATATTGCAATTGGTTGCCATTGTGGGGGCTTGGCCATTATAATTGAAACAGAACCTTGCCTTCTTAGCCAAAGACCTTAGGTCTTTTCTTACTTTCTTGACATCTTTCTCCTCTACACCATCAAGGTCTTTGGGGAAACACATCTTGGCTACAAAGGAATGTCCATCTCTTTGATTAGGGTCATTATAAAATGCAATCCACTCCCTATCATTGGATAGTTCAGTGAATACATGTCCCTCTTGGTCTCCATAATCACAATCTATAAGCATATACCCCTTTTCAGGAACAAATGCTGCTCTTGTCTCTTCTGTAGCAGGAAGTTGCTGCACATTGACACTCTTATCATTTGATTGTATAGACGTATCCTTGCTTCCATCTTCCTCCTCTGCAACATCATCATCCTTGGTCTTTCCTCCTTTGCCTTTACCACCTGAGCCACAACTTAATCTACCAGTATCCATCATTTGGTTGAATGTAGGATGTATTCTATGTGTTACAGGATTAATTGCATCAAGGAAGTTTTGGCCAAAGGATGTGACTACCTTAAAAGCTGCTGAGTACTCCAAGTACAAAGGTACTATAGTACTCTTATTAGCTTGCAATTCTATAAACTTAGACTCCACAGACTTCTTCATCTTGCCTGTTTTCTTGTCTTTGACTAGTAAATCAAATCCGAGTTCTTCAAACAATCTGATAACCTGTTTGGAGCTATTCCAATTAATTATACATTGAGGGCCAGTATCATATTCAGAAAACAATGAAGGAGATGGAATAACTACATATACATTATCAGCCAGCTTAGCTTTTTTGCCTCTTCTGTTAGTATCATAGTTTCTCGCAATGTTAGAGGTATCTCCCTTCTTCATTACATAATCCACTACCCACTCATTAAGTTTCTGTTCAGCTATCCTTAACCTCTCTGCATCTTTATCCATCTTAGCTTTCCACTTGACAGGGTCAAGTTTAATACCACAAAACTCAATATATGCAAGAACCCTTACAAACTCATTCTCAATGTCAAGTGCTACTTTCTGACCCCTTGCATTGATAGTGTTGAGCTGTAAATTCATAATATCTTCAAGATGCACTACATCATTTGCAGCATAAACTATAACCTCTTCTGTCATCCCAGCATGTATCTGCCCTCTTACAGTCTTATCAAGATAAATACCTAAATACCTATCACAACAAGCCTGCAAAGAGAGAGATACAATACCTGGAGGGAATCCAAGAAATAGAATCTTTTCAGCCAAATAAGTATCATAGACATTTCTGACTACAATATGTTCCTTATACAGCCATCTCAAGTCAAACTTTGCATTATGGATAATGAATAATCTGTCACTTTCAAGATAGTCTTTATACTTCTTGACATCAACAGTCAAGCAGTCTATTACTACCTGATTCTCCCTATTGCCAAGCTGGAGGGTAAGTAACATACCTTGCCATATCTCTGTACCTGTAGTCTCAGTATCCAAACCTACAATCTGTAAAGGCTCCAATATATTGAAACTCTCTTCTACAGAAATACATTTATACTTAGCTTCAGGAAATTCAAATAGCTTCCTCTCACCAGTAACAAAATATATCATTTCTTAAAAGTTATAGTCCAACCATATCCTTCTGCAAAGTCTATAGATTCTACAACAGCATTGGCTTCTTCAAGATAATCACCTACTACAATCATTGGTCCACCAGATGGGTCAATGAACTTTCTCCCATTAGCTACTTCACCTGTCCTAAGATAGGGACTATCAGTCTCAAGTACATAGGTAAGTGACTCAGAATCACCCTTCTTTATCAACTTCTTAAGGTAGTTCTCAGCCCCACCTCTTGACCTCAACTTAATTAAATCTTTCATTATTTCTTAGAATATGCAATTAAACTTTCAAAATCAAGAATATACTTATACTTTGCAAAGAATTTACTTCCCAAGATGCCATGAATTTGTACTCCTGTTTCTGCCTTTATAGCTCCAAAGGCTTCATCAAGGTCACTGACATAGAACCTATCAATAAACTTTTGACTCTTATAAGTGACTGTCATATCACAGCATCCAAGACTCTGTGAGTTACCTCCTACACTTATGATATTCCTGCTTTCATTTATTTCCTTATACTCTAAGGAAGGCAGGATAGATTTATTGATATAGGAGAGGTCACTACCAGTATCCAAGAGAAAATTTAACTTTGTGTCCTTATTATAGAAAGTTACAATGGGTAATTCTACCAAGTCCATTGCCTCTCTAAAGGACATATTTTCTCTCTTCTTTTGCTTACAATAGTCCTCAGCACCATTGATAATAATAGTCAAAAGGATTACTGCAAGCAAGATTACAACTATTTTCAATACCATGTTTCATGCTTTTTTTTTAGTTACTATTTTACTCCAGTGCTCCCAAATCCACCTCTGTTGTCATTACCTAAGTCATCTACTTCTACAAGTTTAACACCTGATGTAAACAACCATTTGATTTTTTGCCATGTAGTGGCTTTTTGAGATAACTGTACTCTGAATTGACAAATCCTAGTGCCTTTCTCAATAGAAGTAGGTTTAATAGTTACAGCAGGAAATTTCCATTCATCTTTATTACCACAATAGCTATTATCAATAACTCCCATTGAGTTACCACACATAATTCCAAACTTCTTTGGAGTGCTGCTTCTAGGAAGAACAACAGCCTCATATCCCTTAGGCAGTTTCATTGCAACTCCAAGAGGAATATAAGTTACTTCTGCTTCCACATTTCTTACTCTAGAAATTACGCCATGTTCATTCTTTTTTTCTCTAAATACACCTGATTGAGGAGCTTTAAGAATTACATCCTCAGCACAGATAAGGTCAATCCAGTCGCCCTTATCAATAACACTGGGCATACAGCCCTTAATTAATGTTTTTACTTTAATTTTCAGTTTCATGTTTCCAAAATCTACTTGTTATATCTATCAACTCCTTACCATTAACCTTATAGAATCTCTGGTTAGTAGTCTTACTGTTAAGTGGACCAAATTCTTCAATATATGGCCCAAGCTTGATAAAATCAAAATTACTAAGTTCAATATCCTTATTAAGCTCTTGCCTGCCACTATACCATCCAACTTTCAACTCTGGATAGTATTCCTTGATGTCTTGTGCAATATCATCTACTTCACTTGGATTAGCATCACCTCCCATTAAACCAACACAAGTTATACCTTTATTACTATCTATAAGGTTAGTTAAGTGTTGTAAATCAAGAGGTTCTCCTATATCCTCTGCTAAATATGATGAATGGCAACCCTTGCAATTACAAGGGCAGCCACTTATATTGATAGCAAGAGTTATTTCATCAGGTATCTCCGCAAAGACTACCTTAGTATCAACATACTTTAACATCTTTACTATAAACTCTTTTATTTGCTTCTATTTGTCTATCCTTACCAAAAGCCTTAATAGGTCTAAGATACCCAATTACCCTTGTATATTGAGTGATATTCTTACTGTGGCACTTTGGGCATTCAGTGATAGGATGCTTAGTAATGTAGCCACAATCATCACACTCACTATTAGGAATATTAAATGTGAAGTAGTTGGTTCCATTAGCTACAGCAAAGTCTATCAGTTTGAGATATTGTTCCTTACTAAGATGGTCTTCAAGATTAATATGACAAGCTGAGCCTCCATCACAATATTGTGCTGTCTGCCTTCCATGCAAAATCATCTTATCTAGTACTGAAGTATCATCATGGGCATCAAAGAAATATGAATTATAAAGATTTTCATCTTCAGGAACCCAATAGCCATCCTTTTTATCCCATCTATAATTCTTACCACCAAGAGATTCAGCAGGAACTACCTCAGAATTAAACAAGAAAGGTCTCTTCTTGTCATGGATAGAGTGTAACTTGTTCTGTTCCTTAATAGTGCCAAGAATAAACTGCAAGAACTTAATATATTCAGGATTATTAGATACCTCAAGACCTAAGAACTTAGCTGCTTCATTCAAGCCATTGATGCCAATGGTGCTATACAACTTGTTCATGTGTATATAGCCACCATTACAAGCTGCAAACATACCTTTCTCTTCTTGCTCATAGAGCATAGTCTTATAAGCTATATGATACTTATATACTCTTTCAAGAATATCAAGTAGTTCATCTAAAATAGCTTCTTTAGCATCTTTTCCCCAATATTTATATTTAGATATATCTTCTCCATGTTCATTAGCATACTTTTTTAAAGAATCTTGAACAATCCTATTGATATTAAGAGTGATAACATGACAGCTACCAGTCATAACACCAGTAAGACCTGATGTAGGATTAAATGTATTCTCTGTAAACTCATTTCTCAATCTACAGCATGATGCAAGACTATCAGCACTATCTGAAATATAAGTAAAGAATGAGTGTCCTTCTGCATACATTTCTGCACAGAAGTCTTTATATTCCTTATCTATAATATCTTTGCCATCATGTACCATTGCCAATGTTTCAACAGGGAAGGTCAAAATCTTCTTGGTTCTGAGTTTATTGAAGAATTTCATAAACATCTTCTGAAGAACATTAATTGCAGCCCACTCAGGCTTAGTTCCATCAGGGTAGTAAAACTCTCCAAACAGTGAACTGAAGTATGTATGGTCATAATAAGACACATTTGTAAATGGACTCTGATAGGACCTATTACCAGCAGGCTGATTAACACCATAGATAAACTGTTTGAAAGCTTTCTCTATTATATCTCTGACCGTCCTTTGAACCTTACAATGAGAATTTGTTACAACACAATCAAGCTTCTCATACCACTTATCCCCAAACTCTGCAATAATGTAATAGTTTAGAACAATGAAATATTCTCCAAAGGCTACTGCACCTTTACATTGGGAAGAAAGCAAGAAGGCAAGATTAGTTATTTGTCCACTAAATGATGGTAAATCATTAGGATGAGAGGGTGTTATACCATCTATATTACCTACACCTTCTGTCATAAGTGGGTAAAGAGAATCTGCTTGACAATAGAACTTCAAAGTAGGCACACTAGCTTCATCATGAGGATATATTATATGATTCTCAACATCTATTTTATATTGCTTTGCCACCTCTGGGTAAAGGACATTAAGTTCATCCTTCATTCTCTGTCTCTGAATAATTCTATTCTCTACCTTATAAACTTCTCCATCAAGATTGGCAACATTCTTCTGAGTTACATTAGCATTAGGGTCAGTCTCTGAAGAACTAGCAGCATTATCATCAGAATCTTCATAGTTAGACATATAATCAATTCTTCCTCTAATGAACCTAGACTCTTCATGTTTATTTCTATAAATGATATAACTCTTTGCTACATCAAAGTGCTTCTCATTCATAAGTATATCCTCAACTTTATTTTGGATTTCTTCAATGCCTATTGTATCTCCTTCCAAGGTACTAAATAGGGCATGAATCATATCTCCAAGATATTGAGGCATCTTCTTATTACAAGACTCAAAGGCTTTTCTTACAGCTCTATTAATCTTACTGATATCAAATTCTTCTTTGCTTTTGTCTCTTTTTATTACTTGCATATCATAAAGTATTTAACCATTCTCTCAAATCATTTGTTCCTGTATCTGAAATTCCCCTTGGCACTTTAGGTCTTGAAGTGAGATAGGAATTAAGCTCCTTTCCTATCTCAAAGGGACTTCTCATTTCAATTTGAGAATTATTACCAAATCTCAATGTACCTTGTGCTTGAGTAAAGGGACAGTTCCATACAAGAGGAGTTAAAGTCCTCTTATTGACTACAATGAAATCATAGTCAAGCAGCTTGAAGTCTTTGAAGTACTCATCCTTATCCATATTTTGTCTTATAATAGACCAATATAGTCTGGCTTGAATATCATATCTCCAATCTACAAAGGACTTATAAAAGTCCCACTCTGTATGGGAACTTGTTTTCAAATCTACTGGCTTTACCCATTTCTCTTTATGATTGACTATAATTAAGTCAGCCATATTTCTATAGGTTATACCATCAAACTCTCCCTTAAACTTCAACTGATATAATCTTTCAATATCAGGCTCAAAAGGATTATCATTTGCAAAGTATAACTGAGTGGATTTGCTCTCTTTCAATGCCTTAACTGCATTACATATATCCTGATAAGTCTGAGTATCTATGATACATCTATCACCTGCTACAAACAATAAATTATAGTAGTCAGTACCTTTCTCTCTGATGACCTTAGCCCTTGTTTCAGGCTTCCAATTCATTTGATAGTTTTGGTCTTCAGTTTCTCTAATAATTGAATTGTCAGGTATATTAAGCAGGCTCCTATATGTTCCAGCATATTGTTTATACAAAGATTTTATTATTTTCACAATAGAGTCAGGCATTGAGGGAAATTCAGCTACCATGAACCTCTCATCAAACTCCTCTTGCCCACCTGTAATGATAGAATCTACAGCAGAGCCAAAGGTAAGGGAGGGGGTTTCTATCCTGTCAAATAGCTTATCCAAGTTATTAAATCCCTCCCTTTCATATCTTGCAAGAGTAGAGTAGCTAAGTGCAGGGTCTGCTCTATACTCCTCTTCACTTACTTGCCATGAAATATCACGTAAACTCTTCATCATCTGCATGAGTTAAAGTTAATCGGTAATCTATTTCTGCCTTAAGAGTCTGTAAAACCCCAAGTCTTTGCTTTACCTCTCTTATAGTAGTATCTACATTGTCCTTGAGGATAACAAGATTAGGGTTATATTCCAATACAGGCAATTTATTAGCTTGTTGTATCAGTTTGTGAATTACATTCTGTTGCATAGTCTTTAATTATTTCTATTGCCTGTAAGAGCTGTCCCTTGGTATAAACTTCAAAGTATATAGACCTCCTTCCAGTATTAATCAATACATCATCAAGATACTTTATAAACATCTTCTTCTTAATATAGAAGACATCATTTTCAATTCCTTTAGCCTCAATGTAAACATCCAAGCCATTATAATTGAAGTAAAAGTCTGGTTTATATCTAATACCTATGACTTTTCCCTCCTTTTTTACAAGTATCTTAGGCACTTTCTTACCTAGAAATTCAGCTCTTTTCTGATTTTGTTTATCAGTTTCCTTATCATAAAAAGGAGTAATAGGAGCGAAACCATCCCACAAAGTGAAAGTAATTGGTTCATATTGAGGAGTAAATCCCTGTTGAAGAAGAGTATCATATATACTCTTCTCTAAGACACTTTTGAAAGTGATGCTATCATTTTTACAAATAGTAGCATTTCTTATTTTCATATTATTGCTTTTCTTCATATTTCCAAATATATCCTTTATACAATCCTTCTCTTTTTCCTCTTAGAGCTTGGCATAAACAATTATAAGAAAAATCAGTATTTCTACATACATCTCTTACAGAAATATACGTATTTACTAAGTTGCCTGTCATGGTAAATTGCAGTACTTTCCTCATATGATAATACCCTTTACTAAATCCAGACTTTCTATTATACTTCTTTCCTTTATTTGTTTTGCCTCCCTTTGAGCATAAAAACTTTCCATATTCAGTTTGACATCTTGCCTTCATTATCTCTGACATCTTCTGCCTTGATTCCTTAGAATGATGAAAACCATTAGTTCCTTCTCCACCATTAGTAACATTATAAGAGATTCCTAAGCCTTTATAATGTCTAATCAAGGAAATTTCCAAGTCTATAGCTCTCTGCTTTGGAAGATTATTGAATAGAACTTCATGTTTTATATTCTTCCATCCATATTTTCTTATAGCTCTTTTGAAGTGAGTAGAGTCTTTATAAGTTTTACCATTTTGCCATCTATTTCTGGCATCCTGACATGTAATACCAATATAGATTTTACCAGAAGGACTTGTATGCCTATACACTGTAAATAATTTATTCTCCATATCTTTACACCAAATTGTTTTATGGTGCAAAGATACGAAGAATATTTTAGAATTGCAAACTTTGGGATTTGAATGTTATACCCTCAGAACTACTCTGTGTAGCATTTCTAATTTTCTTATTTGCCACTTTTGAATAGTTCTTTAAGGATTTCTCTCACAATGCTGCAAGCTGTCTTGGCATCTTCAACAGACCTAAATGCTGCAAAGTTTCTGTAGTTTTTGATGTGAGCCTTGTTAGCCTTGGTAATCTTTCCATCAAGCATGGAGATTACATAGATTTCAGGACTCTTCTCAATGTGGTCTTCATACTTCTTGTCAAGCTCAATAGCTACTTCTCTGAGTATCATGGAGAATGCAGCAGCAGGATACACACTGTCAATAGTATTGAGGTAGTTATACATTTTCTCTACCTTCCAGTTAAGTTTCTTTGCCAGCTTTTCAACATAGTAGTGAAGATTCATATGTGACTCAGCAGGCTTAACCTTGTCCACATCAAAATCAGAGCCAGGTGAGGTAATAATAATACCCCTCTCAATCAGTTCAGGCAAGGTTTTCTCGCAAACTACTATACTTTCTACCACAATGCCTCCACCAAATGGACAACATTTATCCTTGGTTACTTTGGTGATAGTGTCACCAATCTTCACTTCTTTACCATTCTTCAAATAGAACTTTTTCATTGTCTTTTTGTTTTTATTGTTTAACACTCTTGGTACCATTTAATTGGTACTCCATATTTGTCTTTACACATATTACTTATAGTAGCAAACAATTCAGATGGCATTCTCTTATTGAGCCTTGCATAGTATGCTGGATGTTCAATTTCAAGAATGTTATTGAATTGTTTGTTAATGTAGGGCTTAAATGTTTGAGCCTGTCTCCCAAATAGAACATAAATAATGCCAGTCTCACACTCTGATAAGTGTTTTAATAAAGCAATTGTAAATGGTCTCCATATCATCACATGAGAACCAACCTTATTCATTTCTACTGTGAGAGCAGAATTTATCATTAATATTCCCTGTTTTGCCCAACTCTCCAAAGTGGGGTCAAAGATACAATTATTCTTTGGAATCTCAAAATTTATAGCTGCCTCTTTAACAATTTGTAGAGATGGAGATAAATTTTTCTCTTGCACATCAGCCCTATTTCCAAATAGTATGCCAGTAGCAACTCCCTTTTGTGGATAGGGGTCTTGCCCTAGCATAACTACTTTCAAGTCTTTAAGGGGACATAACTCAAAGGCTCTAAATACATCAGATTGAGCAGGGCATATCTTCTTCCTCTGATATTCCACTTTTAACTGACACATCACCTTATGGAGTTCCTTCATGTCAAAGACATGAATCCAATCCCCAAAATACTCTTCTACTGTCATATCAGATACAGAATGTCTTCTATGTTATCATTCAGACACTTATTAAGTGCATCATTACTGCACTTACTGGGAGTAGGTGCAATAGGGGAAATGAAGAACTTGCTGAAATCATCTATAATCACTTCTACTTTCCTACTATCAGGGCTATTTGAAGTACCAACACTGACATTTGGAAAAGTTGTGTCCATAGTGGTATATAGAGGAATCAGCTTCTTTATGATGCCCTTATTAATTAACTTGTTAGGCTCTGTAAATACTATAGGACTAACATGACAGACAGCTCTATGGTATTGTATAGGCACAACTTCTGCATCATCACCATATTCTGTTATCACCTTTTCAGCCTTTAGTCCACACATTAAGAGAGGATTAAACCACTCATCTAATATAAGACCACATCCACCATAATAAGTATCACCTTTATTGGTTGTAATCTTTAGCACCCTTTGGTTAAGGAGGGGTTTGCAGAAGAACTCTCTCATGATACCATCAAAAGTTCTTCTACTTTGACTATTACCGTTTGTATAAAGAGGTAGTATAATTCTCTCTAACTTTACATTACTATGAGTTAAATTACCACAGATAATGTTTTCATAATATCTCCTAGCAATTGAGGGTATTTCAATATTGTCTCCTGTAGTATCTACAACAAGACTTTTACTGAACATATTATTACTATCAAGAGTAATAGGATTACTTGCATCCCTTGAATTAAAGCGGAAAGGCTGGGCATCATAAAATGGCCTAGTCATTTCACGTATAAATCTAGCTGAAAATTCCATTATGCTTCGGTTTTAAGATACATTGTTTCTGCATTATATGTAGTAAGGAATGGCAGGTCTCTGTCAATGAGAGGCTCGCATTGATTAGCACAGAAATTTACAAACAAATTAACCATATAAGATGCAATCATATTTGCACAGAAAGTAGTCTGTTTATAAGAACAAATAGTCTCATCAGCTTCTGCATCAGTGAACAAGTATTCCTTCTGATACCTATCAATGTTGAACAAATCATCTCCCTTGATACAGAGAACTTGAAATTCTTCAGCTGCAAGTCTTCCATCAATGAAGAGACAATTAGCTCTTTCCTCCTCAGGTTTACTATGAACATGCTCAGCCCACTTTGTGAAGAATACTCTTCTAGCTTCCATATTGTCAAACCCACAAATCATAATATCTGTAGGTTCACATTCAGGAGTGAATCTTTCAGCTATGGCAAACACACTACCATAGTCAGCATAATCCTTGACCATGTTTGCAAGGGCAGCTACCTTAGTAACTCCAATATCATTTCGACTATATAGCTGGCCTGACATATTGACAGCTTCTACTATATCATTGTCATAAATGAACAAAGAGGCAGGTTTCATTCTTGCAAGCAGGAATCCCACATAACTGCCAATACCTCCTACACCTGCAAGAACAATAGTCTTTTCCCGTATCTTCTCATACCATATAGCAGAACTGAATCTACTAGTAGCTTCGTCTACAAGCAAAGTTGCAGAGTTTGTAGGTATCTCTTGATGTGCATCTTCTACAGCTTGGTCAAGGATAGCCTGTTCTTCCTCTGAAAGGTCAAAGCTAATGCTGTCACCATCATCTTCTATAGCACTGTCTGACTCAGGTATAGTATTTTCATTGAGATTTTCTATAAGGGAATTATAAGCCTCCTGCATAGTTGCAGGAATGTTTTCTTGAGTTATTGCTTGAGTTATTGTTTCTCCATTCATAATATTAAGTATTTCTGAAGTGCATCAATATACCCCTTGATATATTCATTCTCGGGGAGTTTAGTTAATTCTTCAATCATATCATGGGCACATATAGCACATATCTCAGTATCATCCATACCCTGAGCTTCAAGTTTGCTATCTGTTGTATACCAACAGAGGAACTCAGTATATGTATCTGCCCACAACTCAAAGAGCTTCATGCCTTCTTCTCCTTTGCCAAATCTCTTCTGATACATTGCAGGCATAGAGGCTGCCCACTTCTTGATGTCAATCTTACTGTCATTAGGTATGATAATACTACCAGTAATCAACTGCAAAGTAAGCTGTCTGATGGTGTTCCTATCAAATTTAGCTGTACCATATGGTATATCAAGGTTATCAGAATCCCAATCATTTATGCCATAAAAGAGTGATGTTTGACCAATAGCCTTTTTACTAGCCATAGTGCTAGCAGACCCTGCCTTTGTGCCATAAGAATTTATAACAGTTGAGGGTCTATATGAAGTAACCTGAGAAGTTTGTTTCCTAGCCATTTCAGCCTCTTTAGCTCTCTCAGCTTTCCTCTTCTTGATTTCCTCAAACCTAACATCCATGTCTTGAAAGGAAAAGGTATCTCCTTCCTTGACTATGTTGAGATAGAACCACTCAATCTCATTCTCTTCAGACACATACTCCTTGGTATCATGCTTTTCACCATCTCCAAAGAACTCATAGGATACAGACTCTTTCACACTCTTACTTTTCACTCTTCTAGTGATAGCAGCTGTATAGCTTCCTTCATTGTTCACAATGAGAGATACAAAGTTGTTCCTATCTCTGCCCTCTTCCTTCAAGGTAGCAGTATCAGTGCCACTAAAGAAAGTAGACATATTATTATGAGAATGGATAAGGCCCATTTGACAATCAAGTAGCTCTGAATGCTCACACATATATGCTATTATATCAGGATTCATATCAAACTCTGTATAGGCTTGAGTACCAATATCCATAATGTAAATATCCACACATCTTATTACAAGGTCATTGTTCTCAAATGAACCTTCATGTGTAAAAAATAATGTACCTGACCACTCTGTATTCCATACTCTTTGGCAGGCAAATCTTATTTTTCTCTCAACTTCAGCTGGTATAACCAGCTTATAATTATATGTACCTAACTTCTGTACCAACTTGGTACTTTGTATGGCTAGCTGTTTTCCTTCCATATCTATAATTTAATACTTTGAGGATTTGATTTAATATAAATAATGCAGTCTGAGGGTCAAGTATGATACTCTTGTTCTCAGCACTTACCTCAGATATGCCTGTTATGCTAAGGGTAATCTCCACTCCTTTGAAAGTGCAAACTTTCTTTCCTATATAAGAAGAAAGGGCATTGATATTGTTTCTGCTGCTATCATAGTAGATTTTACCATTGCTAATAATACATTCTCTAACTACATGGGTTCCTTTTAGGCCTTCAAGAGTAGTAATCATTTTCTTATCATTGAATTGCCTATTGTACCATTTAATAAATTCATTGCTAATTAGCACTATGTACTCTATGAAAGACATTCCTATGGAATAGGAGCCATTCACATAGTTAAACTTCAAATGATTTCCTTGAACAAAGTACCCAACAAACTCTCTTAACTTGTCTATATATATTTCCCAGTATGGAGTAGGGTCATCAAATGCAATAAAGGAAGATACTCCTGCATTCATATTACCAGTACCTATTCTCTCAAGATAATGATAAGGTCTTCCTGTAATAGACTCCACAGTAACATACTTACTGAGTTCAAGACAGAATAACTGCCAAAGGTCACTATCAAATTCTCTATATAAAGAGGATATAGTACTATTGATAGGCCCATCTCCAGTGCAGGGACTCATAAACCTAGTAAGGTCATCTTTAGGAATGCTACTTACATGACTGTGCATATAGTTACTCATAAAGTGAATAGCTTGGTATTCAGACCTATTGAGAGTAAAATTACCACCCATAGTGCCCTCAGATGTTATTTTAATCTTAGCCCACAGATGGTTAATATCTACATATCTATCATGCTCATTAGTAATCCTTACATGTGGAAAATGCACAAGGATAAACATATTGTTGAACTTGCTACTAACAATATCTTCTATTGTATCTTCATGAAATAATGATGAGAGTGCCCATTCAAATCCACTTTGAGACAAATCCATTATACTCTTAGTATGATATGTATCCCATTCACTAGATGTTACATTTGAATTACTCCTATAGAGATATGAAGTAATAGGCTCTACTTCAAGCCAAGACCTCAGTCTATCTTCATTCCAAACACCCTGCATATCAACTTTGTCCGCTCCAAAGAAGTCATTGAATATGCCAAGCACTTGAAGAGGTTTATCCATTATAGCATTATAGAGTGTATGTACACTTTCATTAAATCGCTTAATATTTTCTTCACTCATACTCATGTAAAAAAAAAGTAGGAGGAGATATAATATCTCCTGCCTACCATTACATATTTTTTTTTGCCCTTAGATGTCCATGTCATTAAACATATCATCAATCTCATTATCAGAGTAAGGAGAAGCTGACTTAGGCTTATACTCCTCGGAGGTTGCAGTAGCTGTAACTACTGCAATCCCAAGAATACCAAGCACTTCCTCTTTCTCATAATCCTCAATTGTACCATTTTCCTCAAGGATTTCCACCAACTTACTGATAGCAGCTCTTGATGCAGTATCAATACACCCATCACCGTTACTTGTAGGTGCTACAGGAGTGTTTACAGGTGTTTCCTCCTTCTTAGCCTCAGCTTTAGGAGCAGGAGCAGGCTTTGCAGCACTATTACTCTGTACCAATGCAATAAGGTCAACAGTCTTACACATAGTGAAGTTCTTCCCAAACTTCTTATGGCAAGCATCTTGAAGACCCAATCTCTTGATTTCAGCATATGCCTCCATTCTGCTCATTGCACCAGACCTAATTTTCTTGTTGGTATTGGTAAGCATGAATACCAATTCATTTGTAACAGTGCCTTTCCAAGGTACATCATGAGGAAGAACAGAAGCATCATTCTTTAACTCTACCTTAGAAGTACCTTCAAAGAAGGTCATACCTTCATAGTCAATGCCATTCTGTCTCAGGTCAGACTTCAATTCTGCAAGAGTGGTAGCAGAAGACATGATAACTTTCTTAGATTGATTCTTAGTTGAAACAATAGTGATTTTACGAGTTTCCATAATGTTTTAATTTTGTTTAATTATTAATAAATTTAATTTTGATTTTTATACTTAAAGATAAATTCTCTAGACTTTTTAGTTCTTCCTTTCAGGCAATCTGATATACTACTTAGAGAAATATGAAGTACTCTAGATGCTTCTGATAAAGAATAAAACTCTCTTATAAAATTATTATGTAAATCATATTGAAGAATAGTTTTAGTGCAACAAGCCCTTCTGCTGAGACAACTTCTAGCATGACAAGTTCCATAATTTACATTATATTTTGAGTCACACCATTCTAAATTATTTACATTATTGTTTAATTTATCCTCATCTTTATGGTTTATTTGTTTGCACTTATTAGGATTATCAATAAAAGCCTGTGCTACAAGTCTATGTATCTTTATAGATTTCATATTATGAGAATTATCATATAGATTAACAAATAAATAGCCATTATGGTCAATTCTTGGGGATAAAATCTTCCAAGTATTTGTAATCTTATGTCTTCTATTTAACTGACTTCTAACATTACCTTTATTACTTACTTCATATCCCAAATATCCTTCTATACATTTCCATTCTTCCATAGTACATTTTCTAGAATTTCATTCATAACCTTTAAGTATATTTCTTTGCCATAGTTTTTATATAAATCAGATGGGTCTTTGGATTTATATTCTTTTGGTATTTCCACCATCTTCAAATTATATTCTTCACTCAGTTTTTTAGCATCATTATGCCCAGGATTATTAGGATTATTGAAGTCATTATCAAAGAATACTATAATATTCTTGTACCTTGATTTCAATTCTTCCATCACATGTGATTTAGGTAAATATCCTTCCCCCTGCAAGCATATTGACGGTATTCTCAGATTACACATTATGTTCAGGCAATCTTTCACTGAAGACGATATAATTAAATTGGTACCATATTTTGGAATTTTAGTCCAAAGGCTCCATACTGACCTGTTAATATTACTACTCCACTTATACCCATTCTTATTAAAAGGCTGGTATATCTTCAGAGTAACCTTCCCCTCTTTATGTTCAACATAGGCATAAGCATATTTGTCAGCCCCAAACACATATCTATGACCATCTTTAATGATGATTTTATGTGATATGGGATAAACTTCTGCATACTTCAGCCAATCAAGACTTATTCCATAGGATTTCCAATATTCAATATCATAAGATGTCCAATCTCTGACTTTGCATTGTAAGTCAGTACTCTTTTTGCATTCAATGGTACTTCTTACAGCGCATGGAATATGTTTATGGACATTAGGTGTTCCTATGGAGCAGAGCTTTGGCATATCCTTGCTTATCCTTGTTAGGACTTCTCTGTAGTTGCATCCCCACATCTGACAAAGGAGGTCAAATACACCTCCTCTATCCTTGGTTGCAAAGTCTACAAAATATATCCTTTTTCCATTAGGAGAGTACAGACCAAATGATGGCTTGTTATCTTTCCTAAGAGGACTATGTATAATACAAGGAATTTCAGTGACTCCTAGATAGAATGACAGAATATTTGCTTCTGTCGTCTTCTCTAGAATGTCACTTAAAGTAACAGAAGATTCACCTTTACTGACAGACATACTTTTTTTTTTGAGAGAGTTTACTACTTATTTTCCAAAGTCCCAAGGAGATGACTCTTCTGCCTTAGGGAAAGGCATATCACTTGAGCCAGAGTTGCTGAGGTCAGTAGCTTCAACATTATACTCCTTCAAGTCTCCTACAATGAACTCAGTGGTAGAATAAGCACCAGCAGCTTTTCTATCCTGCAAGTCCTTGTCAAGTCTGCTATAGTCAGTGATATTATTCTTCAAGAACATCTGAGTATAGACAGCCTGATACTGCTTATTGTCATCAGTGGTTCTCACACCAAATAGCACTTTAACCTTATTAGTAGGCTGAAGAGCAATAATTTCCCTAAGTTCACTGAAGTTACCTTTGAAGTAATCCTCAACGTGCTCAAGTCTTGCTTCACAATCATCAGGATTATCAACCATAATCCACTTCTCATTGACATACTTCATCACATTAGGAATGTTAAGATATGCCTTAATGAAGTTGGTAAGCTCTTCCTCTCCATGGAAACAAGCCCTATAGTCCTTGTCAATGTTTGCAGGGCCACTAGAATATACAGGAATCTCCTTGTTCTTGTACTGCTCTTTAGTTACCCAAGCAGTCCTACCATACTTGTCAATTACCTGTACCTTACTACCATCTCTGTTGATTCTAGGTTCTTTCCTAATGAAGAAAGCCACCTTGGTAGTAAACTCAATACCACCACACTTCTCAGCATCAGTCTTGACAATGAAGTCAATTCTCACATTGGGAACTTTGTGCTTGTCCTCACCTACTTCAACTTCACTGAGATATTCAGGAGTATTCTCAAGCTGGGTATTATACAGCTTTTCAAGTTCCTCTTTATTAGGATTTACACCAAGTACAAATACAGGTGCTACACCTACATATCTCTTCACTGTATTGCCTTCAGTAGATACTGCTCCTTTACTAAAGGCCATGAAATTAAAACCAATATTCTTCTTCATTTTATTTAACTTGTTTAATTCTACTTCTTGTAAATTTTCTCTTGTTTTTTAGTAAGGAAGGTTGTCAGGGAAAGAGGACCCTTCATTTACCTTGACTTCTACTACAGCTTCAGGAGCCTTCTCAGTATCATCTATTGTATCAGGAGCAACAGCTTCAGGTTCAGGTTCAGGCTCTTCTGCGTGAATCTCATACACATTAGCTTCCTCATTGAATACCACAACACCTTCTTTAGGTTCATACTTAGTCACCTTGATGGGCTTACCCTCCTTATCAATCTTACCAGTATCTTCTACTCTCTTGACAACTAAGTCCTCACTAGTGAAGCCTTTAGTCAGAGCCTTGACACCCATTTCATGTCCCTCAATCTCCTCAGTCAGAGCATCATACTCTGCATTGAGTTCATCAATCTTGGCAGCAATCTTATTCTTCTTTACTACCAAAGGATTAACATTCTGTGCAATTCTTTTTACACCTGCAAACTGTCTTACTGTCAATGTCTTATTCATAATGATTAAACTTTTTATATTTTCTTATATTAAAAGATTTGTAATAACTTTCTTTGCCCTGCATTATTTATGGGAGCACTCCATAGCTTGCATATCACAAACTTTCTTTCAAAGTATTCTAAGGCTTGATTTAGGCAGGACCCTAGCATAACAACATCTCTTGCCAAGTACTCTCTCAGTACTGAGATGTTAATATCTGATTTACCCTTTTCAAGACAATAGTCTGTGATTGCTTTAAGTGCCTTAGGTATAGGCACTTTATCAAAGGCAACCAACCTTGATAATTCTATAGTTTCATTCCTATCCATAGATTTCCCTTAACTTGTCTACTACTATAGATAAGTCATTAGGAATCTCATCAGGAAGGTCATCCAATGCGCCAAGACTATCTTTAGCAGGATATTCACCATCAAATTCTTTCACAAAATGCTTGATAGGCTTCTTGTTTTCAGGGTCATATCCTACCTTTCCAAAGAGGATAATATCAAACTTACCCTCAGGAGTGATATAGTCATCAACCATCTTTCCAGTGGTCTTGAACTTATAGGAAATGGAATCACCATTCTTATCCTTATACTCCTCATAATGAGCACAGCAGATAATATTCTTATCCTCAGGAAATCCCTTGAAGGCATCAAATACCAAACCCATTCCATAGCCAATCTGCTTAGGGGTATCCCACCCACCTTTCATGGCATTTGCCATATAAAAGTCTTGGGCAAGGTAATTGAAATCATCAATGATGATATTCTTGTAGGGAGATTTCTTCAGGATGTTCAGAATCTCAGCTACTGCTGCAAATCTGTCAAGCCCTGTAAGCCCATCTACTTGAACTCTATTACCTGTAGCAAGGGCATTTGCATTTGTGAGCTTCTGAGTAGGCTTTCCTACATTATCCACTCCAATGCTACCCTCAATCAATTTGAAATTGGGATTGGGAACACCTCTACCAATGCACTGAATGATATAGGTTTCCTTTGGGTCAAGGCCCTTAATTCCCAACTTTTCCCTACCACAATAGGAGGTAGTTTTTCCGAAGCCTGATTTTGCTAAAACTAGAATTTTTGCCATTGTTTTTGTTTTATAATGTTACTTTTACTTGAAAAGGGCTGCGAATTTACTAAATAATCCAGTATTATGCAAGCCCTTTTTCCTTTTCTTCATTCCATAACTACAAAATGACTTAGCTGCTACACCTCTTATGTGTTTTAGATAGTCATATACTTTAGATATTTCACCGCTGTTGTCTGGCCTTGGGAGTTCTTCAAATTGGCATACTGCACCATCAAAGAATAATGGGCATAATCCTCCCATCTCACCATCTCTATTCACAATCATTTCAAGGAATCTAATATTATCCTTAAACTTGGATATATCATATCCCTCATACTCTTTTAATGCAAATCTAAATGGTGAAAACAATCCAAGAACCACATTACTATCTCTTGAAGTGTACTTACTATCTCCTAATCCAGCAACAGAAGGTCTTACCCTACCAATCTTGAAAGCCTCATTGCCCTCTTGGTCAAATGCTTGTTGTTGAATAATGACAGGAGAATAGTTATACCTGTTTCTGAGATATTTGGCACAATACTCACTTAGCTTATCCATAGATTGCTTGGTAGTCATTCCTCTTTCAGTATCTATAAGGTTGATAGTATCTATGATAATCAGTCTGTATTCATTAGGATTATCTTGCTCATACCTGTCAAACACTTGTCTGCTCTGTACTATGCCAAACTCATCCTTATACTGACCAGTCTTAGTATATACTGTACCATGCTCCTCTGCATAATTCTTACAGTACTTATATATTCCTGTAGGATTTGCAGCTTCTTCAGGGAAGATTACATGCTCCTCAAAATACTTAAGTATGTCTTGGATTTCCTCGCTGTTGATTATATTCAAGGCTTCCTCAGATACTGGAGAGACAGTACTCCTTAACTCTCTTGGGCTAACTCTTATCTTGCCCTTACTGAAGTCAAATAGTAACCAAGATATAAATCTTTGCATAATCCTCTCAGGAGTCTCCTCCAAAGGAAAATACAATATCTTGATGTCAATATCTGCCTTAGTAAAATAGCAGAACATAAGAGGCTTGTAGATGAAAGTGTAGGAAGTGAATTGAGATTTACCTCCTTTGGTAAAGGAAGTTATGGTATAATAGCAACTTTGCTCAATACCAATGAAATCTTCACTGAATCTCTTGAAAGGAGATGGGATACAATTAAGTTGCCCATCTAGGATTCGTTGTCTTCTTTCTTCAAGATTAGCAACAACCCTTTCTCTTAAACTTATACTTTCCTTCATACTATCTTAATGTTGTAGCCCAGTCATTTCTAAGAGTTTCTTCCTGGCCAGCATTCTCAATATAACTAATCAATTCTGAGTCTCCTTCAACCTCACCAGCAGCACCAATTTTCTCTTTGAATATGAAATACTTTAATAACCTCATATACGTATAGTTCCCATTGAAACTCTTCACATACTTACTGGTTGCCTGTATGATTTGCTCATCAGTATAAGTATTTCCATACTTCTTAAAGAATAGCTTCAATCTTCGCACAACCAAAGCTACTCCATCTGCCCAATAATAGTTAGTACCATCTTTCTTGCCCTTAGGAAATATCTCCTTGAGTCTTGTAGCCAGCTGAACCAACCTATCATTAGGTTCTTGTTTCTTATCAGAGTCTACAATTACAGAATCTATTGCCTCAGTACCTTTATTAGTGAGTCTCCATCCAACCTGCTGAAACAGGTCATCCCTGTTAGCAGTTATATAGCCTTTCTTGATTAGTTCCTTTTGGGCCACATCAAGGTCAGCATTATTATGGATGGCAAGCATTAAAAGAGCCTCAGCAAGACTAATGTTGTTCTTCTGGCATCCTTCCTTACTTAAACATATTGTCATATCTTAATGTCATTAATACTATTAACACTAATGATAGAATCCTCAGAGTACTCCTCTATCATTTTCTGCACAAGTTCTTCTTCCCTTGTATCCTTGAAATAAGGTATGATGATAATAGGAGATTTATGTCTAAGTATTCTACCCACTCTTTGCTTTACTACAATCTCTGAACTATTCAGGTTGCAGAATATACCTATCCTACAATTAGTCAGATTTACACCCTCATTGAGAATGTTACAAGCAGTTATATGCTTAATCTTATTAGAATTAAACATTTCAAGGTTCTTTACAGAAGCCTTGTTCTTCGAGGTAATATTGTATTTACCTAACCTCTCTGACTGCTCAATACCACTACAGAAAGTCAAAGTCTTGTAATTCCTGAACTTGTCAAGAAGAGATAATACTAGAGCTTCTTTCTGTTCAGCACACCACTTCAGCCTTTTGCCTGCTGTTGAAAGCCATAAGTTCTTTATCCTCTCATTTCTTGAGTCAGAGTACTTATTCTTGTACCACTTTATAAGTGAAGAGACACTATCATAATAACCTTTCTGAGTAGTGATTATATCACGACCAAACTTCTTAGCCTTGTAAGTATAATTAGTAGTGTCCAAAGTCAAAGGCAGCAGATATACTGTAGGCTCAGACAATACTTTATCCTCTACAGCTTCCTTGAGGTCACACTTAATAACCTCAGCCTTGTGGTTGTAGATAAAATAATCCCTCATGTCTCTCTTAATGGTGGCAGACAATCCAATGAAAGACTCACTGATATGAATAGTCTCCAATACATCAATTCTTGCTTCTGACAAATGCTGCATCTCATCTGCCACTACTACATCAAAGTATGAGTTCTCATAGTTCTTTAGTGACTCATAACATTCAATGGTAATATAGTCAGACTTGATACCTCCCCATTCCTCAATCTCATCCTTCCAAGTCTGCTTATGTACAGTCTTTGCCACAAGGATAAGTATAGTAGTAGGACTTTCATCATTCCTGAATACCCTATCACATATGTGATTAATGAGGTCTATTGCTACTTTGGTCTTACCATATCCAGTGATAAGCTCCAGTATCAGATACTTAGTTTTATCTATTTCAGATAAAGCCAAGTTATTCACTTCTTCTCGTGTCATTCTTATTTACAACTTTCTTTAGTTTACTAATGTAGTTAGGGTCTCCTGCATATCCTATTCTTTGCAGGAACTTATAGTAGTTTTCCGGGGGTTTATATCTGCGTTGGATGAAAACCTTATAGGCTATCACAGACTCTGTCCAATGGTCAAATCTATGATACCTGCCCCTACTACTATTATAAAGTCCAAACAGATTATTATTATTCAGACATAAATTAGACTTGAAGTTACCAGTCTCAATAAGAGCTTGCGCATATACTATTTGAGGATGTTGCACCTCATAGTATATTAATGCTTCCATCAATCCATCTTCTGGAGATTTACTATGAAAGTCTTGCCTATACTCAAAAGAGTCTACTTTCACTTCAGGGGGCTTATACTCTCTTTTCTCCCCACAATCCAAGCATAAGATAAATCCCATTGCCAGCACTGCAATAGAGATAATTATGTTAAATGCTTTCTGTTCCATATACTTTTAGTAATAATCCATAAATAACTTTATTCCGCATTGCATTTTGCAGCATACACAGTGAGTTCATCGTCCTCCCTAAGTACTATCTTCTTGATAGGATAGCATCTAGTTGAGTTGATGTCATTCCTCAGCTCACCAGTGGAAGAGTTATAATATTTGTAGTCATTGTCAATGACATCAACTACCTGCATCTTGCTTGAATATGCCTTTGACTCAATCAAGTCTCCCTCTTTGAAGTCCTCTTCAGTCCTAAAGACATACTTCTGCATCTTTCTGTCACTAATCTGCTTCGCTGTTAGAGCAGTATTAGTATAAACTACTAAGATTGTCTTCATGCTTTTTCTTTTTTTTTTGTTAAACTTATGTTGATTTTTAGTCAGTGAGACTTTAGTCTCCCATGCTGTACAAATGGCGAGGTTTTCCTTTCTTGAAGTTGATTATACCATTACTTAGATAAAATCCACCTCCATATTTTATATCCTCTTTGTTCTTGAACATATTGTAGAACTTCTCCCTAAGATTATATATCTCAGTCCCTTTTCTGCATCTTTGCAGGAACTCAGAGAATACCTTATCTACAGGTCTGAACAGATTTGCCATAAGAAACTTTTCAATATCACCACAAAGATAGGTATATTTATCATCTGTCCAATTATAAGGAAACCAATGAGCATATTTCTCATCCCCTCTATGGGATATTCTCTTCCTTGGATATTTCTTAGACCATCTTGACCTCTTACCTTTCTTGCTTCTCTTTAATTCAAATTCCAGCATAGTCAAAATAGTTTTATGTAAACTCTTTTCTTTATATTGTTATCATCATATTTATTATACCACAATAATAATATAAATCCGTTACCAGATATTACTAAGTCAAACCTTGGTTTATACCTAAGTAGTATCTTTATAATTAGGAAGAATATAATTATTCCTAATACTATTATACCACACATATCTAAGCATTTTAGTTACTAATTAAATAGGTTGCAAAAAGAAAGGAGGACAAAGGCTATGCTTCATCCTCCTCTGTGGTTTCTTAGTCTTCAAACACCTTATAGGTAAATGAAATTCCCCCAAGATGCTCAGTAAGTTTCTGCAAGTGAGATTCAAGTCTCTCCCTATTGCTCTTGGAAACCCACTTGTTCATCTTTTCCCATTCAGGACAGGCAGACTTGTCAATCATATGAAAATATGCTTCCTTGCATATCTTCACAGATTGACTGGCAGTTCTACACTTTCTAGTCTGATAGTGTATAACCTGCTTGTCTTTCCCATTTGGGTTTTCTACTACTTGAGTATGCTTCTCAAAACCACTCTTTGGCTGTTCTTTCTCAAGAGTTTCAGCCTCCTCTTGGGTAAGCAGAATACTTCCTAGAAGTATAATGCTTACACTTACTTTGATTTCATTCATTATATATAAAAGAGTTAATCTTTCCCCATAAATTCTTTGAGCATAAGAGCAAAGGATATTGTATCTGGTATAATAATCTTTCCTTCTTTAGCACTCTTAAGTAATTCTCTTTTTACTTTTTTAAGTAAGATTCCCTTGAAACACTCCATCATAGCTACCAATTCCTTGGCATCTAATAAGATTCCAACTGTTGAAATAATTTCAACAACAGCATGAATATCCTTCCCTTTAAGTTGAGACGCTAAGTTCTCTACAAGTTCAGCATATTTCAATGACTTAGACTCTTTGCCACCTTTGATGGCTTCTGCGACATCCTTAAAGTCACAATCCCTGAGTTTTCTATCAAGGATACTTTCATTTTTCTTTTCCATTTTGTTTTTTTTTGTTATTGTATTAATTATATTTTTATGCCAAATGGTGTACCATCAGCAAATAAATAGATGTCTAGCATTTCCTTGTAATCATAACTTTCACCTGCCATAGTTACAACAGAACAATCTAAATTCTCTGAATGAAGTACCCCATCAATAATATAATAATCATTTTCTGCATTCATAGTTCTAACCCATCCAAAAGGTTGATGTTTGAGCATTTCATTCCAACACTCTTTATTATCTATAAATGAGCGATATTTTGGTTCTGGCTTAATACGATAGTTTTGAGGGTCTGAATTAAAACTTAATTCACCAGAATCATCATACCATAAATCATTAGTAGAAGATTTTACTTGTATTCTTTTACCTGCTGCATATGCTTCTATAATAGGCAGAAGGCTCAGTGCTTGTTGTCTGTTCATATTTATTTAATATCAATTGTTTTACCTACTAAATGTTTATTACCTTCATAAGGAATACAATACTCATAACGACCACTTATACAAATATAAGGATAATCTTGGTCTTCTCTATCATAGTAGGAAAATAGATTTATTGACCATTCTTCATTTAAATCATCCCTAACTAATACTTTATCAAATGGTTTAAATTTACTTTCAAACTCGGGTACTACCTTCTCTAATTCTAAAGTGTCAGCATTCCATTTATATCCTGCTTCTTCCATTTTATCAAATAGTCTCTTTTTAACTTCTTCTGAAGCTGGAATGCAAAAATTATCTGTCCAAATAGAAAAACTACCGATGGTTTGTAAACTACCAGATAAACCAGCAGTACCACATATATATCCAAAACCACCCTCTTCAGTAGTTACACCATTACTTATAAAAGGATAACTTCCATCACATTTCATCATAATATCACCTTTCTTGACAGGAAGTCTAAATTTATTCCAATCTCTTTGTTCTTTAGATGGAAATAGTACACATTCTGAACCAGGATAACCTTCTAGATAATGACCTTCTTCATCGAATGATGTTTTCAAATGATTAGTCCTACATACTACCATATATTCTCTAAAGTGATTGCTTCCCCATTATTATAATCAATATAAGCTAATATTAAACATATAATTATATTAATTACAGCAAATATAATATAAAATGTTAGTATAATCATATTTATTCTATATAACTATCATAAATAACTATAGTTGAATCTATTTTGTTTTCAATTTCTTCTGGTAGATACAAATCTAAACCTATAACAAATTTTCCTATAAAACTTTGTAAGTTTACTAATGAATATATATTATTAATAGTTATTATAGTCAATTCTTCTATGTTATTAAAAATAGTTTTTGTTTTAATTGTTTCTAACTTGTATTTATCTTTTAATTTATCAATATATTCAGGAGAAAGGTCTTTCTTCCCAGAAGCATATTGACTAGCATCTGTAATAACGAATTTCATATGTCTTTAATATTTAATAGGTGGTTTCATTTTATTTTTAAGAATTTCTTTATTGTGTTCCACAAATTACTTTTAACTGGTTTTGTTATAGAATTATTGCTACTATTCTTTCTATTTTTATATACAGTTTTACTTCCTACTGTCATAAATAGGGTATTAGTTTTTGTTTGGTTTTGTGTAAGAGATACTACACGATACCATCTAAAGTTACAAGCACTATATGTTCTATCAAGAGTCTTACTTACTTGCATTAAAGCTTCTTTAATGTTTGCAGGATTAGCTGTAATAGCTTGGACTAAAAGTCTATCTTCTTCCTTAGTCCATCTTTTCTTTGTTGTCATACTCTTATCTTTCTTTTTAATCTTATTACATAGTTTAAAATCACTTTAGCATCAGTGAGAAGCCTCTAAGATATATCATTTCACCAAGTTAATTTTGAAGACTCACATTAGCTCCGTAGAGTTGTTCTAATGTGCTTCGGGAAACTTATTAGATATTGTAAACCAGCGTGGGCCAATAGGGATTTGAACCCTAAACCTTCACATTATGAGTGTACTGCTCTGACCACTTGAGCTATAGGCCCTTAATAAAAATGGATTCATTTCATGTTGAAAGAATGTCCTAACAAAGTCATACAGCTTTCCTATTGAATTTTGTATTTAAGTCACGTAGCTTCTTCTTTATATCCCCACATTGAAGCTGTTGCATTTACTAAGTGGTAATAGCTTACCTATTAGCATCCTTTTCTATACCATCAACTTATAGTCATTATGAAAGAAAAACAGTGGGCTGGTAGTATCTCCACTGAGACTCGAACTCAGATATATAGTTTAGAAGACTATTGTTCTATCCCTTGAACTATGGAGACATTAAGCATGACTATCTTCACAGACCATCATGCTGTAGTGACAATAAGTCACCGATTAAAATTCTAACACATTACCTTGTAAGGTAACGAGAAGAGCAATCTTGGGTTCTAAATTGTACCCCCAACAGGAATTGAACCTGTATCTACTCTTTAGGAGAGAGTTATTCTATCCATTGAACTATAGGAGCTATATTCAGTATAAATACTGATTGTTAGTTATTTTATTATTATTCAGTATAAATACTAAACCCTTCATAATGAGATAACTCTGTTTTCTTTATTTGTACTTTTTTGCCAAATACATATGTATAATATGTCTCGGTTATTTTTACTTTAGATGACAGAGTAATTACTTCTTTATTATTGTGATTAGTGGTTAATATTCTTTTATGGTATCTCTGTGAGAACTCATAGTTCTCCGAACTACAAATTCTTTCAGTGTTGAATCTTTTTCTCATGATTTTAATCTTCTAAATCCCAAAGGTATGCTTCATATTCACACCTTAACTCATTATATAAGTCTTTAGCTTCCTGTAGGTATTCACCTAAGAATATTGAGACTTGGTATCTATCTTCAATATCACCATTAAAGGTAATGTTAAGCCATTGTTCACAGAAATGAATAGCAGCTTTTTGCCTATTAGTTGTCATACTATTCTTCTTTAATTAATGCTTTAACAAAGTATTTGTGGAGTGTTAGTATTTCCAACTCATCTTCTGATATTACCTTATAACAGGTATAGCAGAGTATTGGGATGACTATAAGAGATACTATTATATAAGAGAATGGTATTCCATCTATCCCTGATATAAATAGTGTAACTACAAAGGCTGTTGTCCATAACAACACTCCTTTTAATATGAGTTTGAATTTGTTCATAGGGAATATGTTTATTTTAACACCTATTGATACAAGAATTATTGAGTAAAATATTGTTGTTACAATAGTTGTACTCTTTTGGTTATCAGTACAAATAGCTATGTTTTTATGATTCTTATAAGCAAGATGTTATTCTTATACTAGGAGTTTGGCATATTGGGGTATTTCACAATGGTCTATAATGGTGCTATCATATTGAATAGGAGACCATCTTTCACATTCATATCCTCCAATAGTTTCACCTTCTTCTGAACATTCTTCTATTACATCCTGTGAATACCATTGCTGTGCTCTAATTAATCTATTATCCTGGGTAAGCATGATATGTGTATATTCAGAATAATTCTCCCCAAAGTAACTTTGTATAATATCTAATACTACAGCTTTAATAGGATTCTCATTAGGAATATTTATTTCAACAATATCTCCTTTTTCTACAGATTGTCCATATGTTACTTTTTCCATGATTCTTTTTTTTTTATTTAGAAGTAGTATGGAGTTTTATCCCCATACTACTATTAGACAATAAACATTTGCATAAAGAAGAAAGAAAGAGGGACATAAGTCCCTCATTTCTTTAGAATGTAGCCAATGTGGGTGCACCACCATCACCTTCTTCATGCAGCAAATAGAAATAGCCATTTGCCTTTGGGTGTGCCTCCACCTTGTCACCTACTTTGATAGATTTGCCAATATACTTCTTTTCTTCTTCAGTTGGCTCTTCGTCTGATGTAGGATGCACAAGTGAAATCATAGGTTTCTGTGGAACACCTTTGATTGCAACTGAGCCAGTTTTTCCTCCGTAAGTGAAGAATAGTTTGTTTGTGTTGGGATTCTTTTTAACGCTAATTTGTGTTACGTGATTGTCAGCCTTGAATTGTTCAACTGTCTGCAAATCGATAAAATGTAAGTTTGCCATAATACTTAATGTTAGATTGTTAATAATATTAATTTTTGCCTCATGGGGGATATTGCCCCATGCGCTGAGAGATGGGGAGGGTGGGGTTGGTGTAAGTACCACTCCTACAAATACAAAAAAAAAATTTCAAAAAAAAAATTAGAAATTTACTATCCATAGTATAAGTAATTTTTTTTTGTACTTGCATAGTCAAAACTATAGTAGTATCTTTGCAGCATGAAAAGGAGAATATTCAACATAAAGGGAAAGAGATTGGTTGAAGGAGATGCCAATCTTACAAACCAAGATGAAATATTGGTCAAGGAGTTACAAGATAATAGAGTAGCTCTATTAGAGAATATAGATGGAAAATTGGTCAATATAGGAGGTCTAGAAGAGGAAAAGGAGAAAAGACCTGAGATAGTTGATACTGTGGTAAAGGCAAAACAGCATATAAGATATATGGCACCACACAGGGTTGAAGATATTGATTTAACTCTTGGCAAGAGAAATATCCTTCAATATAAGGATTGTAATCCCTCTGATTACACCATAGACATTAGAGATAAGCACGGAACTGTAATAAGGACTCTTTCAGGTTCAGGCGGTTATCTTGATGAGCAGCTAATTGATTCATCTCAATTAAGCGCTAATTGTTGCTACATCTTGACTCCTTATATTTCTAAGGATACACTTAATGTAGCTATTGAAGCAGCTAAAGACGGCTACTATGAACTGGAGAATGTACTGGATTCAAATAGAGAAAGGCAGTTAATTCAGATTAGAAATGGGTATTGTGTAACTCCTTTTGGAGTAGGGGTTAAGCCAATGAGATTTAAATACCCCTTACAGAATAGTGCCTTAAGAATTTGGCGTATTAGTGGAAATGGAGAGAATCCTCCAGAGGGTTCTACTAGTGACAAAGAGGTAAAATACTTACATGTACTTTTTAAGAAGAACCCCCTATTCACTTTTGACAATGTGGTCTGGTTAAATACGTTAAGTGATGAGGAATTAAAGAATCACTTAATCAGTGTGAAAGCTTCTAGGACGAAATTGTAAAAACATTTTTTATATTATGGGCTAGCTTTTGTGTTGTTGTACTCTATCTTGCTGCTCCTAGTTATAAAATGGCATGACTAAAATTTGGCCATGTCATTTTTTTTTCTTATCTTTGCACCGTAGAACCTAAGTGTGATTAGGTTATCCCCCATGAGGATAAAAAGTAGTGGGGCAGAAGTCGGGTAGTATCTATAAATAATAGAGAGGTGTCCCCAATACTACACAAATGATTACTTTATAAGGTAGATTGTCTGAGCACATCACACTGAGAAAAGGCACAGGGAATCAGACTTTAGAGGATTAAAAGCCCGGGTCTACTGAAGTAAGTAATTGATAGGAAAGCTAAAATAGCTGTCTTGAAGGCTGTTAAACCCAGCTCTAGGGACAAATTATATTTAATAATGAAGAAGATTAGTAGTTATATTAAGGATTCATTGATGTGGTTATGGCAGTTTCCACAGAACCTACTTGCTATTTGTATAGAAGGTATATTATGTGAGGCAGCATATAGAGAAGGCATAGTAAGAGGTAATACTATGATATATAATTATGTGCTACCAACTATGTCCTTAGGTAGCTATATCTTTGTGAATACTATGTCCACAGATATAGCTGTTAAGCATAGTCATGGGCATAGTAAACAATCTAGGATTCTAGGCCCTTTATATTTAATAGTTATAGGCATCCCGTCTTTATTACACTTTATAGTGTATAGTATTTGTGGCAGGATGGGACTCAGTTGGAATTACTATAAGTTTTATACTGAACTTTGGGCCAATAAGTTAGCAGAGAAAACCTAACAATTTCTTTACTCTTATAGACAAATGCAGTGTTTTGCTTGAAAATATTTTAGAAAATATTTGGTAGTTTCAAAAATTATACTTACCTTTGCACTGCAATTGAGAGATGGTTTTAGGTGAATATTCATCCTTGTTTGGGTACTATCTTAACCAATTGTTTTAAGATAGTACTTTTTTATTGTTCTCTGGTGTAATGGTAACACATCAGTTTTTGGAGCTGAGTTTATAGGTTCGAGTCCTATGAGAACAACAATGCCCCCTTAGTTCAATGGATAGAATAAGAGACTTCTAATCTTTTGATATAGGTTCGATTCCTATAGGGGGTACTAAATGTTGGATTAGACGAAGTGGTTAAGTCACCACACTTTCAATGTGGAGATTATGGGTTCGAGTCCCATATCCAATACAATGGAGCTATCTACTAATGGTTAGGTAATTGCCCTCTCAAGGCAGAAATCTGGGTTCAATTCCCAGTGGCTCTACTAGACTATGTAGTGTAATGGTTTGCATATCACACTGTCAATGTGAAGGTCAGGGTTCAATTCCCTCATAGTCTGCGACCCAACTTAAAAGTCCTATTCCTACAGCGGTAGGGTAGGCAAATTGGAAGTGTAACTAGAGCGGCCTCTAGACTAGTCTTGAAAACTATGGGTACCATAAAAGGTATGGGAATCGACATCTCACACTTCCACTATTGGAGAGTAAACCTATGAGGTTATAGGGCTTGCCTGCTAAGCAAAGTGTACAAGTAATTGTATATGTTTCGAGTACATTGCTCTCCGCTTATAGGGAAATATCCTAGTGGTCAAGGAGCTTGCTTTGGGAGCAAGAAATCAGGAGTTCGAGTCTCCTTTTCCCTACTATGGGGGTTTGTGGTGTAATTGGCTAACACATGACTTTTGCAAAGTCAAGTTTAGGGTTCGAGTCCCTCATTCTCCACACATGTTTCATGTTTTCATAATGTTGAGCTTTTGCTTGAACCCTCTTTTTAAGTAGTTAGAGGTTAAAGAAACTGCTTCATGGGTCTTTAGTTCAAAGGTTAGAACAAGGGGCTGTTAACCCTTAGATGTAAGTTCGAGTCTTACAGGTCCCGCAGAAATTGATGGGTAGTTTAATGGTAAAATACTGGTCTCCAAAACCAGTTGATATGGGTTCAAGTCCCTCTGCCAGTACTACCTTGGAGTACCTGAGTGGTTTAAGGGCACAGACTGCAAATCTGATGATTCGTGGGTTCAAATCCCACCTCCAAGTCTTAAGTCATGTGTTATATAGATAAACTTATAAAGAATAATACAGGAGTTAGTTCAAAGAACTTCTTCCTTGTAGCAGTTACAGTAATAGGTTTGGTACTGCTATTAGTACCAGCAATACTACTTATAGTAGAGGTGATATATAACCATACTATAGCAACAGACTTAAATGGTCTAGCTGCATATATAGGTGCTGTTGCTGCTGTATTTACATCCGCTGGCATAACAAAAGCATGGTCTGAGAAATATGAAAGAAAAGATAGTAATACTATTAAACAAAATCCTCCCAAAATGGTTGAAGGAGAGTAATAGGACAAAGCATCTTTTATATGCTATTCCTATAGGATTTTTATTTACAATACTTTGCGTACTTGGTGTTGCTTCTGGCATGGAGTTTAAGGACAAGGCTTATGGTGGTAAATGGGATTGGCTTGATTGGTTAGCCACTATGATAGTGGGGCATTATTGGCCAAGCACTTACTATAGGATATTATTTCCTTTTACAATTCCTATATAGGATGTAGTGACAATAAGAGGTATGCAGGGAGAATTAGCTAGAATAGCTAACTAGCTAAAGCAGAAGGACCTCTATAAAAGACCCTGCTTCATTTCCCCAAAGCATTGATGGTGGATGCTCTTGACTCTTAATCATGAGAGCTAGGTTCAACTCCTAGTGGGGAAACTAATTATTAATCCCTTAAATTAAGTGATATGAAAAAGGTTATTTCATTTCTTAAAAGAAGGGTAAGTCAGGCTTTTTCAAATATAACTTACTTGCCCTCAGGTATGTTACCTCCTAGGTAACTACCTTTACTAACTTGGGAAATAATTTATGGGAGTACTGCTCAGATGGTGGATGGGCACCAGACTGTAAATCTGGCACATAGAAACACAATAGGTTCGAGTCCTTTTACTCCCACTTCAATAGAAATCTTCGTCCTTGACTTATGGAAGGTGATGTGGGGAGAGACACAAATAAGTCATTATGGGTGCTGGGCAGGTATGGTTACATTGCGGAGGACTGAAAATCCTTAGAACAAAGTTCGATTCTTTGAACACCCACAGTAAGTAATAGTATGCTAATAAGGTAGATAATATAAGTTACACATTAGCCTCTATGCTACTTATGAAAAGGCAGCGTGAATACAGTAGACCTATTTTAATAGGAGCCAGGTGAAACCCCAGTAGGAAGCTGTCATAATGCCCTCTTGGTGGAATGGTAGACACATATGCCTTAGGAGCATACGCAGCAATGTGTAAGAGTTCGAGTCTCTTAGGGGGTACTAGAAAATAATTGGAAAATAGTTAAGAAAATGTTTGGTAGTTACAAATATTTTACTTAACTTTGCAACATCAAAACAATAGAAAAGGTATGTTTGAAGATAGCTTGTTTACACCAATGGAAGAGGAAAGGGAGAATAATTCTCCTACAGGAAGTCAATTCTTCATAAGTTTCCTCAATCAACTTGAGGGGTGGAAAACTAAGTGTAAAAACCTCCATTGGGCAGCACCTAAGAAGAATATTCATGTGTATCTTGATGAGTTTCTTGTTATACTATCAGATTATCAGGATGGGCTTGCAGAGGGTTATATGGGAATACTTGGGAAGATGCAACCTAATGTTATTAAAGGCACTGCAAGTGATGCACTAAATGCTATAGACTTCATTGAAGAAGTTAAAGTAAGTACATTATTCTTTTATGACAAGATTCCCCAAGAGATTATATATAAAGGTATTACTTCAGAATGTGAGACCTTCATACAGAATATCAACAAGTATAGATACTTGTTTGGTCTGTGTGATGTAAGACCTTATTAAAACGAAGGCTTCATGGGGGAATAGGTAGACCCGACAGACTTAAACTCTGTTTTCCAGTAATGGAAGTGTGGGTTCAAGTCCCACTGAAGCTACAATGCCTCTTTAGTATAAAGGTTTATTATTTCTGTTTTGTACTCAGAAGATGTGGGTTCAATTCCTACAAGAGGCTCAAAATGCAGGTATGGTGTTAGTGGTTAGCACATGACATTGCCAATGTCAAGGGGTCAGTTCAAATCTGATTGTCTGCTCAATGGAAATGAAGAAGTGTAGTAAATGTGGAGAGCTAAAGCCAATCTCTGAGTTTGCAATAAATAAACTGAGAAAAGATGGTCATGCCTCAGATTGTAAATCTTGCAGAAAGATTTATAGAGATAAACATTATCAGGAACATAAAGAGTATTACAAAACAAAAGCTGCTGAATATAAAAAGAAGAAGACAGCAGAGTTTGAGGAGTATAGAAGTACTTTGAAATGTGAGATATGTGGTGAAAGCAGACCTTGGTGCTTAGATTTTCATCATGTTAATCCTGATGAAAAAGAAAGAGAAGTAGTTAAGCTAATAGAGTCTCCAAGAAAACTTAGAGAAGAGATTAAAAAGTGTAGAGTATTATGTGCTAACTGCCATAGAGACTTACACTATAAAAATAAACAGGCAGGTATCGTATAAAGGTTAATATAAGAGACTTCCACTCTTTTGATGTGGGTTCGATTCCCACTATCTGCTCTAAATACATCGCGGGGAGAATTGGTATTCAATCCAGTCTCATAAGCTGGACTCCGTGGATTCGATTTCCACCTCCGCAACTAATTCAAGTAATATGGAAGAAATTGAAAGAGTAAAAAAGACTAGGACTAAGGCTCCAGGAATTATGACTGCTCTTACTGCTACAACTATTAGAGGCATTGTTAATAGTGCTAATGAGGTTGGTCTAAAAAGAGAAGATATAGTATCCCTCTTAAAAGAGAATGGGCAGTTTGTTCTAGTTTATTTCAAGTAAACATTATGAATATGGAAGAGCAGAAGTTAGTAGAAAGACCCTTGATGAGTGAAGGGGAGTTCAAGGATTACATGGAGAAGAATAGAGTAGATATTGTGGGAGATTTCTATGAAAGAGGTATTCTTCACCTGAGAACTTATGAAGCAGTAAGCAGGTTTAAGTCTGTGAGAAGAGCAATCAGAAGAGGCCATATCTCCCTTGATGGAGTTATTTATCCTAAGAGGCCTTTCAATAATGCTAAGCATAAGAAAGGTAGTCTAAATGATGAGAAGAAGAGAATATATGAGCAACTTAAGCACAGACAAAGGAAATCTGCATAATGATTACAATAATGAGCCAGTATTTTACTGTAAGCATTGTTTATCATTGAATGTAAGGCATGTCCTAGATATGAAAGACTCAGAATATTGTGATGATTGTGGGTCTACTGATATAGCAGAATGCTCTATAGAGGAATGGGAGAGCCTCTATAGGAATAAATTTGGTCATAACCACTTAGACGAATATTAAAATGGAAGAGCAAAAGAAGAAAGTTGTGGAAATGAAGCCACAGGAGAGACCTGAAAAGATGTCTTATGAGCAGCTTGAGAATGTTGCTCATCAGCTTAGTGAACAAAATAGACAGTTGTTTGCAAAGATGCAAGAGCTGAATATGGCTAATATGTTCAAGAGACTTGATTACTTGTTCAAGGTAGTAGAGAATGGTCATATGTTTAAGCAAGACTTCCTTGAAAAGTGTGTTGCTGAGATTGAAAGTATAATAACAATCCCAAAGCAGGAAGAGGAGTCAGAGGTTGAAGATAAGGACTAAGTACTATTATGAAGAAGGCTAACAACATAGTTAGGATACCCACTTCATTAAATGGTAAGTTCTTTAGATATTGGTTTGAATTTCTACAGCCTTTTCATAATCTAACAAATAGGGAGATTGACGTAATTACTGCTTTTGTAAAGCAGAGATACCAGCTCAGTAAGGTTATTAAGGATGACAATATCCTTGATAAAGTTATCATGAGTGAGGACACAAAAAAGAAAGTAAGGGAAGAGTGTAATATCACTCTCCCACACTTTCAAGTAATTATGGGCAAGCTAAGGAAGAACAAGGTTATTGTTGATGGTAAGATAAATCCTAGATTTATACCTAACATTGATGAGGAAACTGGTTACTTCCAGCTATTGTTACTTTTTGAATTGAAATGAGTTATCCTGATATAGTAGGTAAGGTATCTAGAGAGTTGAATTTACCAAAAGAAGTGGTAGATAAGGCATATAAGGCATATTGGTTATTCATAAAAAACCATATACAATCCTTACCATTAAAGGAGAATCTTAATGAAGAGGATTTTGCTAAGTTAAGAACAAATTTCAACATTCCGTCACTGGGTAAATTGACTTGCACTTATGATAGGATGTTAGGTATGAAAAAGAGACTCAAGTTTATAAAACAGATAAGGGAGAAGAAATGACAGATGAAGAGAAGAAGAAATACAGAAGAGCTTATTACTTGAGAAATAAAGATAAGTTTCTTAAATCAAGCAAGAAATGGAAGGAGAATAACAAAGATAGGGTTAAGGAAATCAATAGAGAGTACAATAAAAGGCATTCAAAAGAGATTAAAGAATGGGCAGAGAATAATAAAGATAGTAGATTAGCAACTTATAAGAAGCATTATCAAAAACACAAATTAGACAGACAGAAAAACAAAGTTGTTGCTATACAATATAAAGGTTCTAAGTGTGTGCATTGTGGTATTCCTTATAATGGAGAAAATGCTTCTATCTTTGATTTTCATCATGTAGACCCATCTATTAAAGATACAGAAGTTTCTAAAATATTGAATAGTCCAAAATTAACAGAGACTATAAAGAAAGAGCTTGATAAATGTATTTTAGTCTGCTCCAATTGTCACAGATTAATACACAATAATAAATATTAAAATGCTTAAAGTTAGAAAAATACGCCCAATGTTTACCTCGCTTATCACTACAATGGATAAGTATGAGCAGGATGTAAAGATTGGTGGACTTATAGATACTACCAGGCAGCAAGGAGGTCTTAAAGAATATCAGAAAGTACTTGCAGTAGGTAATTCTGTAAGAGATATTAAAGTAGGTGATATAGTATGTGTTAATCCTGCAAGATTTGCAGTGAGAAAGCACCAAGCAGGCTCATTGAAAGATGGAGTTGTGACAGATAATCCTGTTACTGCTTATAACTTTGATGTGGTAGAGATGGATGGAAAGCAGTGCCTATTGCTTCAAGATAGGGATATTGACTTTATTATTGAAGAGTGGGAAGATGTTCCTGACCCTGCTCCTTCACCTCTCATTAAGCCAGCAGAAAAGAAACTAATTGTATAACTCAAAAGAGTAATCAGGAATATCTGATTACTCTTTTTTTTTTAACCAAACTTATGCTTAAGCTGTTTAGATACGAAGGATATAAAATAGTCATATCAGAAGAAGCCTTTGCTTTGAAACCTTTTAGGCAGATATGGCAAAGAGATAGGACTGTTAATAAGGATAAAGCTATAATGGAATTAGGGTTCATTTATTTTTTCTGCGACCCTAGAAGTGATTATCAGTATCTTGTAGATGACAAGGAAAGAATGGAAGCTATTAAAGAGGGAGAAGGACTACCTCCTAAATGGCAACCTGACAGAATAGTCACAGAGGCTATGGATTTCTATATGTCATTCAAGCCTATATCTGCTTTACTCCTTGAAGACACGAGATTTATGGTTGATAAATATAGAAAGAGATTAAAGGCTCAAGAGTTTGATGACCTAGAGATTAAGGACTTGAAGGAAGTAGGTGCTCTTATAAAGCAAATACCTCCTCTTGTAAAGGATTTAGATGAAGCTGAAAAAGCACTTAACTCTGAAATGAAGAGTTCAGGTAAGATGAGAGGTTCTGGAGAAAAAACAATCTTTGAAGATGATTTAACATTATGATTGGGACACATGATAGCTATACATTCTTGCCAGCTAGGAAGAAGTTATTTGAATGGTTCTCTTTCCTATGGAGAACACAAGTAAAGAGTATAGCACAACAAAAAGAAATAGGAGTAACCTACTTTGATGTAAGAGTAAGAAGAGATGGAAATGTATGGAGAGTATGTCATGGGTTGGTAGATTTTGACCTTACATTTAAGAGTATAGGGGAAATAATTAATATATTCTCAGCATATAAAGTTAGAATTATACTCGAAAGAGAAGGTAGTGAAGACTTATTCAGAGAAGAGATATTGGAGAACATCCCATGCCTAGCTCTTTCTTTTGCTTGTGTAAAGAATGGGTGGAAGGTCATACTTAACAGAGACCCACATATATTTGATTATACCTATACTCCTTGGTTATCAGGAGTATCTTTTTGGGACAATATCAAGAGGTTTAATTTCTTCTCTACCATTAAGAGATGGGCAAAGAAGCATAATCCTATTATCAATGATATACTAAAGAAGGATAGTACTAACATTTATTTCATGGATTACGTATGAGAGCTGAAGATATAGTAGAAGGACTTAATAGGCATATTGAAGATAGGAGAAGTGAGAGAGATATTTCATCTAAAGGGCACTTAGTATTGCAAAGAGTAGTAGAACCCCATCCTACTTTCAAAGTCTACAAAACATATAAGGCTATCCTATGGTTTGTCAAAGGAAAGAATAGGCATATAGTTATTTCACTTAGCCATTCTGCTAAAGTACTAGAAGGGCAAGAGGAGTCTATGCAACAGTATATAAATACTGAATTATATCATCTTATATTTAATTGGATAGGCTCTGATTTTTATGAAGCAGTTATAAAGGGAGAATATAATGGAGTTTCAGAAGATACCAATGAATGAATATCAGACTGAGCTGACTGAGGAATTGGTTAATAGCCTTCCTCAGGAGGTTCAGGACCAATTGTTTGATATTATAAATAATGTAGAATTTGTCAAAAGGCTAATAAGTCCTACAAGAGAGCATGCTAAGGATAGACCAAGAGATGATAGAGGTAGAATCATTGTGGACTTAGCTAATCCTCACATACTTGAGAATATGGACTATTTCAGACCATCTGCTCTACATTATGAGAAATATGGTACATTTACTAACCTTAGACCTAATGCTAATCCTAATAGTGAATATGGCAAGTGGATAAGAGAGGAGAGAAGAAGAATCTGGGAAGACTATGTGAGGGAAAGTGATGGGGAATGGGTTACAGGTTATATGTACTGGTTTCTTAATTACTCTCCTATGATGCTCTCTAAGATTAGAGAGTATAAGGATAAGAATGGTAAAAAGAGAAAGTCTAAAAGAGCTGATAGAGTAGAAGCACTTCCTGAATGTTGGGAAGGCATCTACTGGAGATTCCATTGTCTAGACCAAGCATCTAATGGAGGTCTATATAATAACTTTGATGGTGGGCAACACATGGCAGAACTTGCCTCCAGAGGTAAAGGTAAGTCATATAGTCTTGCTTCTATTCTTAACCATATCTTTGTAGTAGGTGAAAATGAGGAAGCACATGAGAAGGTAAAGGGCATAGTAACTGCTTACCAAAAGGAGTATCTCACCAAAGATGGTGTCCTTAATAAGTTTGTAGATATGGCTAACTTTTGTGCAACTAATACTCAGTTTCCAAGAAAGAGACTAAAGAACTCTTTACAGGAAATGACATGGATAATGGGGTATAAGGATGTAGAATTGGATATTGAAAGGGGCACTCAGAATACAGTACTTGGTGTATCATCTAAGGATGATGAGTCTAAGTTGAGAGGTAAGAGAGCTGCTAAGATTCTTATTGAGGAGTTTGGTACATTCCCAAGATTAGTTGATTTGTATAATGTACTTCTGCCTTCAGTACAGGAAGGTGATATTGTCTTTGGTCAAATCTATATGCTAGGTACTGCTGGTGATAATGAATCAGATTTTGCTGGTGCTCAGGAAATTATGTATAACCCAAAGGGTTATAATATGTATGCCATACCTAATGTATATGATAAATTTAATCAAGGTAAACCTTACTTTGTTTTCTTTTTCCCTGGATATGTGAACAGAAAAGGATGCTATAATAAGAATGGTGTATCTGATGTAATCAAAGCTCTTATCGAGATTCTTATGAATAGATATAGGGTAAAGTATAACTCTACTGACCCTAATACTATCATTAAGACTATTGCTGAAGTCCCTATTACCCCTGCTGAGGCTATTGTCAAAACAGGTGTAAATATGTTCCCTGTAGCTGACCTTACAGAAAGATTAGGCCAATTAGATGCTAATCCTACAGAGTATGATGATGTCTATGTTGGAGACTTAGTATTTAACAAAGAAGGTCAGGTAGAGTATAAGCCTACTTCTGCACAGCCTATCAGAGACTTTCCACATAAGGATAATAAGATTGAGGGGGCTATAGAACTCTATCAGATGCCTGAAATAGATAAAAATACAGGCAAACCATTTAATGATAGATATATATTAGGAGCTGACCCTTATGATGATGATGAGTCAAATACCATGTCTTTGGGTTCAATTTTTGTATTAGACTTATGGACAGACAGAATAGTGGCTGAATATACTGGAAGACCTCTCTATGCAGATGATTATTATGAGATTTGTAGAAAGCTATGCTTATTTTACAATGGCAGGCTAAACTATGAGTATAACAAGAAAGGTCTATTTTCCCACTTCTCTACAAGGAATAGTTTATACCTACTTACTGATGTGTTAGACTTCTTGAAAGAAAAGCAAATGATGAAGGAAGGCTATGGTAATAAATCAAAGGGTACTAATGCCTCTCCTGCTATTAATGCCTATGCAAGAAGCAGATTGAGAAGCTGGCTATTATCTCCAGTTCCTATTATACAAACTATTGATGGGGAGGAGAAAGAAGTATTAGTACCTAGGCTATTTACTGTGAGGAATAGAGCATTACTTAAAGAGCTTATCAATTACAACTCTGAAGGCAACTTTGATAGAATATCTGCTATGGGTATGTTGATGCTTCTAAGAGAAGATAGAATGATAAGGTATCAGGGAGATGTTAGCAAAGAGAAGCAGGAGAAAGCTAATAGTAGCTATGATGGAAATGACCCATTCTTCAAGAGAAACTATGATTCTAGGTTCAGGCAGTAAATTTAGTAAAAATAAGAGGTATTGCTTAGTAAATCATTTATAGTCTTGTGCAGATTAACTATTTTAGTTACCTTTGCACAACAAATATATTGAAGAATATGGAAGATAAGACATACATAGTATATCTACATGTAAATCCTAAGAATAAGAAAGTATATGTTGGTATTACAAATCAGAATGTATATAAGAGATGGAAAAATGGGCATGGATATACTAAGTGCAAAAAGTTTTATAATGCCATACTAAAATATGGTTGGAACAACTTTAAGCATATAGTACTTTGTAAAACTTGTAAGGATAATGCTTTATTCTTGGAGAAGACTTTGGTTAAATACTATAAGAGTAGAAACTTGAGTTACAATATTACTGATGGTGGAGAAGATAGCATACCAAGTATGCTTGGCAAACATCATACTAGTGAAGCCAAGGAGAAAATAAGTAAGGCTGGGAAGAGACCATGTTCTGTAGAGAAAAAGACGAAAATATCTATAGCTAATAGTGGTGCCAGTAATGGCATGTTTGGTAAAACTATGCCAATTAATACTAAGGTGGCTATCATAGCAGCTATAAGCAAACCTGTACTTCAATTGGATTTGGATAATAATATTATTAATAGATTTTCCTCTGCTTCAGAGGCAGAGAGACAATTAAATGGTAAAGGTAGCCATGTAAGTTGTTGCTGTCTCGGAAAGAGGAAAACTGCTTATGGATATAAATGGAAATATGAGTAATTTTATAAATTTACCTCCTCAGCAGTTACCCTTTTCAAAAAAGAATAAAAAGTGGAGAGCTGCTCATTTGGATTGGGCAGACAGTAAGACCTTCTTCAATTATAGTTTAGTCAGAAAATCTGTAATCCATAAGAAAATAAACTATGACTTACTCAATGGTAAACTCCACATGAGTGACCTAGAGATGATACTTAATCCTGATAACCTACAAGCAGGATTTATTCCTGATAGGATACAGCACTATCCAATCATCAATAGCAAGTTAAGAGTGCTAAGTGGTGAGGAAAGTAAAAGAGTATTTGACTTTAAGGTTGTAGTAACCAATCCTAATGCTATTACAGAGATTGAGAACAATAAGAAGCAAGAACTGCTGCAAAGATTACAGGAGTGGGTATCAAATACTGCCCAATCTGAAGAAGAGGCAAACCAAGAGCTTGAAAGAATAAATGACTATTATACCTATGAGTGGCAAGATATGAGGGAGATTAGGGCTAATGCCCTCCTTAATCACTACATTAAGGAGTATAATATCCCTCTTATGTTTAACCAAGGGTTCATGGATGCTATGGCAGTTGGTGAAGAAATCTACCAATGTGACATAGTTGGTGGAGAGCCTATCATTAAGAAACTTAATCCACTCAAGGTAAGAATATTTAAAGGAGGTTACAGCAATAGAATAGAAGATGCTGACATGATAGTTCTTGAGGACTATTGGTCTCCTGCACAAGTAATTGATACTTTCTATGATGTATTGACAAAGAAGGACATGGAGTATATAGAAAAGATGCCTGACCATGTAGGACAGTCTGCTGTAGACTCAATGGACAACATTGATGAAAGATATGGCTTTGTTAATAATCATATGATAGGTGATGAGATAAGTACTGAGAGCTTCTTTTGGGACCCTATGGGTGCTTATGATGGAGTAAATAACTCTCTCTTACCTTATGATATGGCTGGAAACTTGAGAGTACTTAGGGTATATTGGAAATCAAGAAGAAGGATTAAGAAAGTAAGAAGCTATGACCCTCAGACTGGAGAAGAAGTATTTAACTTCTACCCAGAGACCTATGTTATAGATAAGGATGCTGGAGAGGAAGAGCAGATATTCTACATCAACGAGGCATGGGAAGGAACTAAAATAGGTACTGACATTTATGTCAATATGAGGCCAAGGATAGTCCAGTATAATAGACTAAGTAATCCTTCAAGGTGTCACTTTGGAATAGTTGGCTCTATCTATAACCTTAATGATACTAGACCTTTCAGCTTAGTAGATATGATGAAGCCATACAATTATCTGTATGATGCTATACATGATAGACTGAATAAGTTGATAGCTAGGAACTGGGGGTCATTGGTTAGACTTGACTTTGCCAAGAAACCTAAAGGATGGGATGTGGAGAAGTGGCTATACTATGCAAAGACAATGGGTCTTGCAGTTGAAGATAGCTTCAATGAAGGTAATATAGGTGCTGCTACAGGTAAACTTGCTGGAGCATTGAATAATGCCTCTACAGGAGTTATTGCAGCTTCCGATGGAAATCAGATACAACAGTATATCAATCTTCTTGAGTTTATCAAGATGGAAATGGCTGAAGTTGCTGGTATCACCAAGCAAAGAGAAGGCCAAGTAAGTAATAGAGAGACGGTAGGTGGAGTAGAGAGAGCTACTCTTCAATCTTCCCACATTACAGAGTGGCTGTTTGTAGTGCATGAGGATGTCAAGAAGAGAGCATTAGAGTGCTTCTTAGAGACAGCAAAGATTGCACTAAGAGGCAGAAGTAAGAAATTCTCCTATATATTATCTGATAATTCTCAGAGAATAGTGGATATAGATGGAGATGAGTTTGCAGAAGCTGACTATGGTCTTGTGGTAGACAACAGCAATGGTATGCAAGAGCTTAATCAGAAACTTGATACCTTAGCACAGGCAGCTCTACAGAATCAAACATTGTCCTTCTCTACTATTATGAAGCTGTTTAGTTCATCTTCACTTGCTGAGAAGCAGAGACTTGTTGAAAAGGATGAGAGAAATATCCAAGAGAGGCAAGCCCAAGCTCAACAGCAGCAAGCTCAAATACAGCAGCAAGAGATTGAGCAAAAAGCACAATTGGAGCAGGCTAAGATGCAGCAAGAAGATGCCCTTAACCAAAGAGATAATGAAACTAAGATTCTCATTGCCCAAATCAATGCTAGCAGCGAAGGTGAAGAAGATGGTGTCATAGAGCCTGAATTTAGTGAAGAAGCTAGAGCAAATCTCCTAGAGAAAATGAGACAATTTGATGAAAGACTCAAATTGGACAGAGAGAAGTTGGCATTTGATAAAGACAAGCACAGAGAAGATAACCAGCTTAAAGACAAGATTAGTCTAAGGCAGGCTAAGAACAGGTCTAATAGCTCAAATAGTACAAAATGAAAATAATTAGAGACATAGTCTGGTCAAGTAATGAGCCTTTAGATAAAAATGTCTTATGGCTAAATAATGGCCTGATTAAGTATTATGGTCCAAATGGGTGGGAAAGCCTTAAGTACTTCTCTATGTTAGAAGATAATATAGTAGGGTCTATTGATGCTGAAACACACAAAATAGCTTTGAGTGGTAGCTTACCACAAGATACATATTTCTTAAAGTATGAGGATGATAAGGGAATAGTACTGGATAATTGGGCTGAGGTTTGCCAAATGCCCAACTCCAGTACTTATAATGAACTTATAAAGTTTAACATAGCCCCTTATTCAGCTCATGCTATAGGTGTGTATAATGCTAAGGGAGTTAGGGTAGGACATATAGAGCTAGGCCAATTCAAGCCTAAATATGGTAAAAGACTATTTAGGTTTGGCTTACTAAGTGATGTGCATAATAGCTCTGATGATTCAGCAGAGCCTACAGAAGATATTCAGAGAGCATTAAAGTTCTTCAATGATAAGCAGTCAGTATCATTTACCTGCATATCAGGAGACCTTACTAATAGTGCCTCTGAGGGAGGGTTCAGCATTTATCAGAAGAATGTGCAAGAGAGTTCACCCAATACTCCAGTATATGCTACACCAGGTAATCATGATGCCCAATCTGGGTTAAATGTAGAGAGGTGGAAGAAATATACAGGATGTGAGCCTACTTATGAGTTTACCCATACTGTAGATGGCATTCCATTTCATTTCATATTCTTAGGTATGTACTATTGGAGCTTAGGCACTGATGGTAAACCTTATAAGGATGAAGATATAAAATGGTTAGCAGAGAGACTTGAAGCATATAAAGAAGAGAAATGCTTTGTCATAACCCACTTGTTTTTCCCTGATAGAGCAGGAAATCTGTTGAAGATTTACCCACAAGGGAACTGGCTACAGGGGGAACAGCTAACTAAACTAGAAAATCTCTGTAAGACATATTCTAATACTGTATGGTTCAGTGGACATTCTCACTGGAAATGGTATCTGCAAAAGTACCAAGCTACAGAAAATGTCTATCAGAATGAGCAGGAAGGCAGCTATTGTGTCCATGTATCAGGATGTGCAAGCCCTATAGATAGCAATGGGCAGCCTAATACATCAGGTGCTAGAGTAACTAAACCTTTGGAAAGTGAAGGTGCTATAGTTGATGTATATGAGGATTACATTGATATTAGGTGCATGGATTTGAAGAATATGCTGTACCTTCCTATAGCACAATATAGATTAACAATGAAAACAATATAAGTTATGAGAAATGTAACTATTGTGGAAAGCAATGTTGAACCTAATAAGGAACATCTTTGGTTTTATAATGGGAGGCTAAAGTGGTTTGGGCCTAATGGTTGGGAAGAGATATATTCCCAAGCCTTATCACCAACAACCACTCCTAAGCCTGTTGCACCTTCTACAACTACTAGTACCCCAAGACCAGAATATAGTATCAGATTTACAAATAAGACTAATGTATATATTACATTTAGTAATATTTATTATGGTACTGAAAATGCAACAACATCTCCTCTTATTCAGCCAGAACAAACTTGCGTCTTAAAATATAGGGATGAGCCTGCTTCAGTAGCAGAAGCAAATCTAGTATCATTTAATTCCTTAAAGATTACTGCTATTAGGAACGGTGAAATAGTACAGGAATATGTACCCTATGAAATTCATGCACATGATGTAGGTCATAGCCATTATACATTTTCATTTAAGGGATTGTTAGATAATGGAGTTACTGATGTATTAATTCAAAATGAGGTTCCATCTACTACAACCACTACAACCACTACTACCACTACTTCAACTCCAGGACCTGGAGTAATGACAACACCATTTGGAGTAAGAATAAATAGTACCATAGCTGATAAGGTAAATATTACTGCTACTACCTCAGTAGCAGAACCTGTTAGCAAAAGTATAGAGCCTAATGGAACTACATACTTTGAAATTTTACCTAACAGTGGAGGAGGAATTTTTTCATTAAGGGTACAGTCAGTAAACTTACATGATGTTGTAGATGCCATTGCGGTGACAATACTGGGTAAAATGGGAGGTGATACTATTAATCAAAATATCATCATAGATAATGGAACTTGCTGCACTATTGAATATAGTGCATCAGCTGCATTATCTTCTATTGGCCTGGATATACATCTCTATAAATATGATGCTACTAGTAGTACTACACCTACCCAACAGCCTGGTACAACTACTACTAGTAGTACTACAACAAGACCACCTAATGGTAGCGGAAGAGAAATAGAAGTATATACAGGACATGGCATTACTTACCCCCTCAGCACCTTGATGACGAGTAAAGACACTTTATATGATGGCCTTATAGACATGGAAGATAAGTTCTACCCATTAGATGAGTACAATAAGATGTACTATTCCACATCTGGAAAATATTTAGCTGTAGTTCACTCTACTGAGGCTAAAGATACTATAGTTGCATCAATATCAAGTGGCTTAGGAAAACATACCCTTTATCCTAAAGAAACCGCAATTAGTGGTAATACAGGCCATAGATTCTTTTTATTTGATTTATCTGAAAGTCCAGATTTAGAATCTACATATGGTATGTCTCCTACGTACATTGAATTATCTGCTTATACCCCAGATACTATAAGTACAATAGCCCCATTCATAGATGGTAATATTCCACCTTTTGCAGATGAAGAATAATGAATAAAATACTTAGATGGATAGTCATAGGGATAGGGGCTATGTTAATTGCCTCTATCTCTATACTAATCCATAATAATAGAGAGTTGAAAAAGAGCTTATCAACTGCTGCTGCTAATATAAAGGCATATTCTGATGAAAACTCATCATTGAAGAATGGTGCTAGAGTATTTCAACTGACAGTAGAGCAACTCAGTTACTATAATGACTCCATCCTACAGAAGATGAATGGGGTTAGGAAGGAGCTAGAGATAAAGGATAAGAATCTGAAAGCTATGCAATATATGCTCTCTGAAGCATCAAAGACTGATACAATTGTATTCAGAGATACTATATTCAGAGAGCCTACATTGCATATAGACACCTTACTTGGGGATAAATGGTATCAAATAGGACTTGAACTTAAATATCCTAGCACAATTGTTACCACTCCCAAGTTTATTAGTGAGAAATATGTAATAGTAGATTATAAGAAAGAGACTATAAATCCCCCAAAGAAATGTTGGTTACTTAGGCTATTTCAAAGGAAGCATAAAGTGGTTAGAGTAGAAGTCGTGGAGAAGAACCCTTATATTGAGAATAGGCAACATAGATTCATAGAAATTGTAAAATAAGCATGATTGACTTAGGAATACTAATCACTGGGTGCATTGGACTTATTACCACTATAGTTAGTGGTTGGACATCATGGTTCTTTGCAAGAAAGAAATATGATAGTGAAGTTGATAGCAATCTCATAAGCAACATGAAAGAATCATTGGACTTTTATGAAAAGCTGTCATCAGATAACAGAGAAAGGCTGGAAGAGGTACTAAAAAGAAATTCGGGATTAGAACAAGAAGTAGGAGAACTTAGAAAACAAATGTTTCATCTTATGAGTTCTATATGTACAGACCTTACCTGTCAATTGAGAAAGAGAAACTTAAACCTTTTTAATGAGCATGGAATTAGTAGTGGACAGAAAATGGAAGAAGCAGGGATACACCATAAGTAATCTTACTATAGATGGCAAGTGGTTCTGCAATGTACTTGAAGATACAGACAGAGGGTTAGATGATTCTATGTCAATAGCAGAGATTAAGAAACTGAAAAAGCCTTCAATTACTGCTATCCCAAGGGGTACTTATGAAATTACATTAGATGTCATTTCTCCTAGATTCTGTACTAAACCCTTTTACAAGCAAGTATGTAATAGTAAACTACCTAGACTACTTAATGTAAAAGGATTTGAAGGTATTCTCATCCATGCTGGTAATACTGATAAAGACTCAGCAGGATGCCTATTAGTTGGTCTCAATAAGGTTAGGGGTCAAGTGATAAACAGTAAAGAAACTTTCAAAGAGCTATATAAGCTTCTTAAAGACAAGCATGATAAAGGTGAAAAAATAACAATTAAAATTTTATAATCATGGCAAGAAACTCTAATATAACTGAAGGTGAAGCTATGGAAATAGTAGATAGTTTGAAGAGGTTTACTGATAAGTAGAAGAGATTAAGTAAGTATGCTGCCTGTGAATACTTAAATGTAAGTAGAGCAACCTTTGACAACTATGTTAGGGAAGGTTACTTACCCAGAGGTAAACACGAAGCAGGCTTCAAAGAATTATCATGGGATAAGAAAACTCTTGATGAGTTCATAAAAAGGAATAAAATAAGAAAGGAGAAAGTATGATAACCCAAAAGAAAATAACAATCCCTATATTTAACTATAAGCTAACAATAGTTATATTTGATAAGTGGAAGGAATGTGATAAGTTTTTGCCTGCTGATGAAATGGAAACAGAGGCAAATGCAATCACTATACATAATTATGGTGCATCTCTTGTAGCTGTAAATGCCAAGAGGGGAAGCAGTATTGCTCATGAGTCAGAGCATATCAAGAATGCTATATGGAGATATATAGGATATGAACCACAAAGGGATAATGATGAAGTTGATGCCTATCTCCTTACTTACATATACAATAAGATAACAGATGTTTTCTATAAACATGATAAAGCAGCCAAGTAGGACTGCTTTTTTTTTGTTTTGAATCTAGCAACATAATACTAAATAAAAGCCCTGTAACTCAGAGAGTTATGGGGCTAATTAGTAATGATAGGTATTCTGAAATTAGTTGTGTATCTTTGTACCTGTAAACGTTTACAAATAGATAAAACCGTATAACTAATTTCAAAAATTGCTACTATGGAAATAATTGAGAAGCAAGTAGAAAAGGTAAAAGAAGTCCCTACTGATGGCTGCTATAATTATGGTAGAAGAGATGTCAATGGTAAGGCTAATGCAGGTCTTACTCTTGGTATTATAGGTACAGCACTAGGTGCTTGGGCACTATTTGGCAATAAAAGAGGTAATGGTCTATTAGGTCTTGCTGGTTCAGGTTTAGGAGGTTCAAATATCAATATCAATGGCCTTGAGACTGGTCTTGGGGCAGCTAATGGTGTGACTTCTCCCTCTGCCTTCCAAGCATGGGAAAAGGGCTGTGAAGATGCTCTTGCCTTACAAAAGGGTCTTTATGATTGGGCACTTGTTCAGCAATCACAAAGATTTGCTGACAGACAAACTTTGAACTCAGAGTTATTTAGCTTGTGGAAGGGTCAGATTGATGCTGACTTTGGTCTATATAAGAGCACAAGAGATGGCTTTGATGTACTATCTGCAAAGCAAAACCAAGATGCTTTCAATCTGTATAAGTCTCAGAGAGATGCTGATGATGACATCAGAAAGGAATTAAGTGACTTAAAGGCTCAGGTAGCTATTAATGCTGCTGTAAGACCTTACCAAGATAAGCTAATCCAATGCGAGATTGACAAGGCATTCACTGCTGGTATTAACTATACTGACAGAAAGACTTGCAAAGCTATCTATGGTGAAGTATGCCTACCTAACACTCCTACAGTCACAGGATATGTTGGTGCAAACCAATGTGGTTGTCCAAGAGTTGTTAATGGTGCTGCTGCAACTGTCTAAAGTAAGGGGGTAATTCCCCTTACTTTTCAATACTAATCTTAAAAACTTATAGTTATGATTCCAGTAAATCAAGTCATATTAGGGGGAGGAGACCCACTGCTTGGAAGCAGTGTGGTAGGAAATAGTCTTGATGAGCAACTACAGCTTATTGAGAAGTATAAGCAGAACCTTGAGGCTGCAAAACAGTTAAGACAGCAGGCCCAACCTACACAGCAGCCTGCCCAAAGGCTTATATGGGATGAGGTAGATGCTGAAATAACTCCTATGACAGATGAGCAAAAGGCAATGCTACTTCAAGATGAGGACTATGTAGATACTTATACTAAGATTCAGACTATGGTTCAAAATGAAATCCTGAACTTGGTTAAGAGCAGGATTGAGAATACCCCAGAAGGTAAAGAGTTGCTACAAAGTCAATTAAAGATAGTCAAGAAGTTAAAGGGAAAAATTATTCAAGAGACTAACAGGGAAATGGAAATGTTTAGGAAGTTCAGGGAATTTAGTAAGACTAACCCTGAAGTAACTTATGAAGAATTTATTAAAGCTAATATGTAATTATGGTAACTGTAACACAATTGACTGACAATCTTAAGTCTTATGTTTCACTTCAATTAGATAGTATGTCCAAGTCCAATCCTATGATTGGGTTTATGAAGCCTTTCATTACTAGGGCATTAGACAAGAACTTTGGCAAAGTGACAAAGACTTTGGACTTAATATCTGATAAAGAGGGCAACATAGACATTGAGAATATCATCACTGAAATGACGGAGAACTTAATGAATACTAACCCATTTACCTTCAAGACTTCATTTATTGGAGACATAGAAATAGGTGGAGGTGAAATCAAGTTTAACTTGCCATTCACTAGTAAAAGATTAGTGTTGAATATAACAGACCTAGAGACTTTCAAGGAAATGTTAATCACTAAAAGCTAAGGAATATGGATGAACTTATGATGTATGAGTACCTAAATAGAAAAGGTATGGGTGGTATGAGTGAGTATGAGTTCATGGATAAGTTTAGGGAATTTATGAATAAGTATAGAAGAAGCTCTATGAGACATGGTAGAGAAGGAGACTTCATACCATTTGATGATGATAGCTTCTATATGAGAAGACATAATAGACCTGATGAGTTCATGGATATGCTTGACTCAAGAAATGAAAGACTCTCAGACAGGTATAGAGACCACATGAGAAGTGATGATATGGATAGAGCTATAAGATATATGAGAGACTCTATGTCTAGAGGAGACCACTTCAGTGAATCTGAAGCAGAGCATCTTGTATCTAAAATGTATCACACTGAGAATGGCAGAAAATATAGTGGAGAGAAGTTTGATATGCACAAGGCTAAGGAAGTTTGTGAAAGATATAGGGGAATACTCCCAACATCTGTAACACCTGCTGATGTATATGTAGCTATCAACTCTCAATACCATGATTATGCTGAATTGTTTAGGAGTTGGTTTACAGATGGTATAGAGCAGAGAGTGATTGAATCTGCCATAGTATTCTGGTTTAAGGATGCTGACTGTAAGTCTGAGAATAAGATAGTAGAATATTTTAGGGAACACTGATTGATTGGGTGGGAATATTATCCCACCCTTTCTTTTTGCCTATTATATAAATATTATACTTGTTTATCCAAAGTAATTTATTTACTATATTGCAGACAAATAAAATTTTATCTATCTTTGCACCTGTTTAAGTAACACTAAGACGAGAAGTATATGGAAGAAGAACTTAGCTTAGATAACATCTTAGGAGCAGAGGAAATAGATAATCTGTTTGTAGAAGATGATGCACAGGAGACTCCACCTCCTAGTAAAGATGGTGGAGAAGATGGTTCTGAAAAGAACCCTGATAGTAAAGAAAAAGATGAAACTACTGAGGTTGATGTAGATACTTTATTTACTGAACCAGAGAGCGTAGGTGGTGGAAAAGATAATAAAGAGGAAAAGGAAGATACCACTCCGAAAGGTGGTGGTACTTCTCCCAAAAACTTCTACTCTTCCATTGCTAAAGCCTTGAAGGAGGAAGGTATCTTCCCTGACCTTGATGATGAGTCTTATTCTAAGATTAAAGAACCTGAAGACTTTAGAGACTTAATTGAGCAGCAAATAAAAGCTGGTCTTGATGAAAGACAGAAGAGAATTGATGAAGCTCTGGCTGTTGGAGTAGAGCCTACAGAGATTAAGAAATATGAAAATACAATTGACTTCCTTGATAGTATTGAGGAAGAGTCTATCTCTGATGAAAGTGATAAGGGTGAGAAACTTAGAAAAGACCTAATCTATCAAGATTTTATCAATAGAGGTTATAGTAAGGAAAGAGCTGCAAGAGAAGTGCAGAAATCCCTTAATGCTGGAACCGATATTGAAGATGCCAAAGAAGCTTTGAAAAGCAATATGGACTTCTTCAAAGACAAGTATGATGAACTTGTCAATGAGGCAAAAGCAGAAGCAGAACAGGAAGAGAAGGAAAGAAAAGAGCAGGCTGAAAAACTGAAGACATCTATCCTTAATGATAAGGAAGTCTTTGGGGATTTATCCGTGGATAAATCCACTAGACAAAGGATATATGATAATATATCAAAGCCTGTTTATAAAGACCCTGAAACTGGGAGATACTACACTGCTATTCAAAGGTATGAAATGGAGAACAGAGTAGATTTCCTAAAGAATATAGGTCTAATCTTTACACTAACTGATGGCTTTAAGAATCTTGATGGTTTAGTGAAAGGTAAAGTAAAGAAAGAAGTAAAGAAAGGTCTTAGAGAGCTGGAAAATACTCTTAACAATACTGCAAGAACCTCAGATGGTAGTCTGAAATATGCAAGTGGAGTTGATGAGGACCCTGAATCCTTTATTGGGAAGGGGTGGAAGTTAGATGTCTAAGCCCAGAGATGTAAACTAAATAACTGATAAATTAAATTATTTATGGCTGGAAAATTAGGTAAGTTTCAAATGGTAGGCTTCCAGCACTGGAAGGGACTTACTAAGGAAAACCACCTTGGTTCTATCTTTCAGTTAGCTCCACAAAAGGCTACAAACCTAATGGTGCAACTGTTAGCTTACTACAGAGGAAAGACCCTTGACACATTCCTAAACCAATTCCCAACAAGAGAATTTGAGGATGACAATGAGTACTACTGGGATGTTATTGGTTCTTCAAGAAGAAACATTCCTCTTTTAGAGGCAAGAGATGAAAATGGTACACCTATAACTAATGATTCAGGAATGGTGGGTGTAGGTACTGCACCTTTCTACTTAGTATTTCCTGAGGACTGGTTTGCTGATGGTGAGTACATTGTAGGTAGTCTGAATGAAGTCTATCAATTCAGAATCCTCGGAGACCCAAGAATGGAGGGTACTAATGCAGTTTACAAGGTAGAGCTTGCTGGAGGTAACACATTAGGTGTTCCTGCTGAAAGATTACTTGCAGGTGAGAGATTCTCAGTTGAGGCTGCATTTGTTGAGAAGGAGCTTTCAAGAAAGGTTGGTGATGTAAGATTTACAAGCCCTGTTTCTATGAGAAATGAGTGGTCTGTAGTCAGAATCCAACACAAGGTTGAAGGTTCTATGCTGAATAAGAAGCTGGCTGTTGGTATTCCTATCACTAAGGAAACAGAGGGTAGATACACTAAGTCAGTTGCTACAATGTGGATGCACAATGTAGACTGGGAAGTAGAACAGCAATTCTCTGAATACAAGAACAATGCCCTTGCTTTTGGTAGAAGCAACAGAAATCAGAATGGTGAGTACATGAACTTTGGTAAGTCAGGTAATGCTATTAAGACAGGTGCTGGCTTATTTGAGCAAATGGAAGTTGCTAATACTATGTATTACAACACATTTAGTTTGAAGCTTCTTGAAGATGCTCTATATGAGCTAAGTGCTGCTAAGTTGGACTTTGGTGACAGATACTTCCTCATTAAGACTGGTGAAAGAGGTGCTATCCAATTCCATAAGGAAGTACTTAAGACTGTATCAGGTTGGACTCAGTTTGTTCTTGATAACAACTCTATTGGAGTTGTACAGAAGACTCAATCACAGCTTCATCAGAACTCACTAAGTGCTGGTTTCCAATTTGTAGAATACAAAGCTCCTAATGGAGTAAGGGTTAAGATTGATGTAGACCCATTCTATGATGACCCCGTAAGAAACAAGATTCTCCATCCAAATGGAGGTGTTGCCTTCTCTTACAGATATGATATTATGTACATTGGTACTATGGACCAACCTAATATCTTTAAGTGTAAGATTAAGGGTGATAATGAATACAGAGGTTATCAGTGGGGATTGAGAAATCCATTCACAGGTCAAAAGGGTAATCCTTATATGTCATTTGATGAGGATTCTGCTGTAATCCACAGAATGGCTACTCTTGGTATCTGTGTTCTTGACCCAACAAGAACTATGTCACTAATCCCTGCTGTTCTACAGGGCTAATCATAATTCCAAAGGGGGAGAGGAGGTTACTCTCCTTCTCCCCTTTATTTTTATAAACTACGGAGAAGTTATGGCAAAAGAAAAGATGGAAGAGAAGGTAGACTATACAGCACCTGATTTTGACTTAGATAGTGCTGATATGGAAACCCCTTTACAAGAAGTAAAGGGCAATGAAGTTGCCCCTGAAAGACCTAAGAGGTCTAGAAAAATTGAAGAACCCTCAGACCAAGTAGTCAGCTGTTTGAGGAATGAGAAGATTATTGTAAGGCATGTGCCTAAACTGACAGGTATGTGGGGTAATAACCCTAAGCATATCCTTGCAGGAGGTATGGCAGAAGGAGCTAGCAGAACCTTTGTAGTTCCTAGACTATCTTCAGGTATGTTTGTCAATGTCCTTACAGATAAGGAAAAGGCATTCCTTGAAGAGATTATGGGACTAGAGTATAATGCTTTAAGCATCTACAAGAAGGTAGATAACTTTTGGGATGATAGTAATGAGAAGGGAATTAGTAAGGTTAGATTGACTAAGCAAGATAACTACTTCAATCTATCTGACCCAGAAGACTACATTAGATATAAGATATTGCTGGCTAATAAGGATTTCATTGCTCCTTCATTGCAGGCACTGCAAGATACTCCAAAAGCTACTTACCAGTTTGTTATTATCTCAGAAGGAGAGGAAACTAAGACTGCCAAGAGTAATATGAGTGCTACAATGAGATGCTACAAGGAGTTTGGAAAAATCGAGGATGATTTTGACACTCTGAGGGTTATTGTAGAAACAATTGATGGCAGACCTACATCTAAGACTGCTAAGTTAGAGTTCTTGCAGACTAAGGTTAATGAACTTATACAGCATGACAGTAAGATATTCTTAAGAGTAATTACTGACCCAATGCTTCCTACAAAGGTTCTTATTAAGAAGGCTATAGAAGCTGGCTTAATTTCCAATAGAGGCAATTACCTGTATTTGAGAGCTGACAATTCTCCTCTGTGTGAGGCAAATGAAGAGCCTACTCTCAATATAGCAGCTAAGTACTTGAACTCTCCTAAGCATCAAGAAGTAAAGTTTGCATTGGAAGCTAAATTAAAGTAATATGACTATACCAGAATTTTCAAATGAGTTTGATGTTCTGTACAACAATGTAATGTCTAACCAAGCTCCAGGCTTAGATGAATATGAGAAGTCAGTCTTCCTAACTAAGGCTCAGAGTGAGATTATTAAGAACTACTTTAATCCTAAAGGTAATAAGTATCAGGAGGGCTTTGATGGTTCTCAGAAGAGGCAAGTGGACTTCTCTAAACTTATGAAGACTTATGCCTCTTCTGGTACTGCCCCTGCTCCTACATCATTCTTTGGAAATGTAACTGGTGCATATAAGATTACTTGGCCTGATGATGTTTTTGTAGTAGTAAATGAGGTTGTGGATGTCACAAAGAAAGATGATGATAGGAAATACAGATTACAGGTCATACCTATAAAGTATGATGAATATCTTAGAGTATCATCTAAGCCCTACAAACAACCTTTGAAGAATCAGGCATGGAGAATAATCAATGGGGAAGATGACATTAACTTGATTGTAGGACATCTTAATAGTGTTAGTCCTAATGGCTATCACATAAGATATGTCAAGCACCCTAAGCCTATTATACTTGAAAGTCTTGTTGGAAGTGACTTGTCAATCAATACTGAAAAAGATGCAATGGGCTGTGAGCTAGACTCTGAGATACATCCTGAGATACTACAGAGGGCAGTAGAGCTAGCTAGAGCTGCTTATGCAGGAGACCTAAAAAGTGATGTTGAATTAGGACAAAGGAGTGAATAATGACTACTGAAGAATTTTCCAATGAGTTTGATGCCTTACTGAACAGCTACTCTAATACAAAGGAAACCCCTAATACCATTGAGCTAGATGAATATGAGAAGTCAGTTTTTCTCACCAAAGCACAAGAAGATGTGGTAATAGATATGTACAATGGTAAGAATACATTTGGAGACTCATTTGAAAAGACTGAGGAAGTCAGAAGATACTTGAGTGGCCTAATTAAAACTTACACTACCCCTATTAAGGAAACTACATATAAGGGACTATCTAAGCACTCAGTATTCTTTAAGCTGCCCAAAGACTTATGGTTTATAACCTATGAGGCAGTTGATTTGAAAGATGATGGATTAGGATGCAAGAGTGGAGAAGATGTTTGTGTAACTCCTGTTACACAGGATGAATACCATAGGATAAGGAAAAATCCATTTAGGGGTTCTAATGAGAGGAGAGCCTTAAGGCTTGACCTTAATGAAGAGGCAGTTGAAATAGTTTCAAAGTATAACGTGGCTAGTTATCTTGTCAGATACCTTTCAAGACCAAACCCAATTATACTGAATGACTTACCAAATGATTTGTCAATCAACGGTATCAATAAAAAAACAGAATGTGGACTGAACCCTGTAATACATAGAGCAATACTTGAGAGAGCAGTTAGGCTTGCCATCATAAGTAGGGTTCCAAGTGCAGGAAAATAAAATCTATTGTATAATTTAATTTCAAATTAAAATGGCGACATTTAGTGTAAATCAAGTAAGACAACTTTATGTAGCAACAGCATTCAAGACTCCTCATGTGCTTGCTTCAGATGCTGCTGGTTCTATTGCAGTAAAGAATGATACTGCCAAGAGCCATCTGTATTTTGAGTACAAGGGTGCTGATAACTTAATGAGAAGTGACCTAATTGACACAAAGAATATCCTTTATGCAAAGGCTACTGATGCAACTGCTATGGCACATGACCTTAAGTCAGTAACTATAGCTCTTGATTCAAATGTCAATGGTGGTGCTCCTGTTGCAGGACAGGATTACATCCTAAGAATTGCATTCAAGCAATATGTAGGTATGTCAGATGAAGACCAGTACTTCAAGTATGGTATGGTACATGCTTATGCTGGCATGGATGCAAGTGAGTTCTATAAGGTTCTTGCAGTCTCTCTGGCTAAGAATTTCAGCAGAGAAGTAGTTCCTCTTATCAAGATTGAGATTAAGACTGCATCTGCAACTACAGAGGTAACTCCTACAACTAAGGCAGCAGACCTCACAGGTACTTACACTGGAGTAGTTGTTACTGAAGTTGAGCAACCTTGGAGACTTGGAGTTATGGCTCAAACCCCTGTTTACTTTACAGTACAATCAGTACCTGTTACTGTAAATGGTGATGAAAGATATTGGGCTACTCTAACAGAAAGTACAAGTGGTTCTATTAGCAATGGTAAGACTATTGCAGACCTTGAATACTTCTGCATGGGTGAGAGAGGAGATATGTATAGACAAGTAGGATGGCCTAATAACATACCTACTACTTATCTTGTAGACCCAGCTAAAGCATACTACGTATTTGATATTCACTATGCTTATGTTGGCAGCAATGAGTCAGTACAAAAGTCTGAAAAGACTATTACAATTGTATGTGCTGATAAGGCAGAACTTAATAAGGTAATTGCAGCCTTCAACACTGCTACGGGCCTTAGTGTTGCAACTCTCTAACTTAGAGACATAAAAGGGGCGAGGGTTTTATAACCTTCACCCTTATTTCTCTTAATCAAAGAACTTGATATGGTAGAATTTAATAAATTATTTGTTATCCCTTGTAACAAGGGAATCTATATAGATTGTTCTGTATTGGATATGCCATACTTTAAGAATGTCTATATAGACAAGATAGTAGTAGATACACAAGATACTTTTAGCAAGGATGGAGTAAGTAAATATCCAGTGTACTCTTACACTATTTCTGGCAACCAGAAGAGGGTGCAAATGACTATCAAGGCCACAGATTTATTAGTACCTACTATGGAGGGTAATATGTTCTTTGTGTATGTGATTACAAAAGGAGTTCCTTCTTGTGATGTGCCTTGTGGTTTAGACTCTCCTATTACTTTAGGAGTTGGAGTAGACGCTTACCCCATCTATAGAAAGGCTTTGAAATACCTCAGTGAGACCTATCACAAGTGTGATATTCCAAGAGCCTTTATTGACTTTATCCTAAGATATAAAGCATTCCAAATCTGTCTTAAAACTAGGGACTTCCCATTAGCCATAACATATTGGAAGAAGTTTACTAACTCCATTAGTACTAAACCTAGTAATGGATGTGGATGCAATGGATGAGTTAATGTATGATAATTTGATAAGATACTTCAAGACCTTAGCTCACACAGGCTATAAAAGCTATGATGTAGTATTCAAGATGCTAGTCATGGACTTCATTTATGAAATCACTTACACTGAGCTAAGATATTATATAACAAACGAAGATATTAAGCTGATGCGAGATTTATTATACCAATTCTTTGGTTCCACTTGTGAAGTATCTTTACCAACTAATAGACCTTGCTGTGAATGTGTATGTTGTGATGGAGGGAGTTCTACTCCTCCACCTGTAATTGTACCAACCACAACAACAACTACTACAAGCACAACTACTCAGCCTCCTATTAAGCCTACTTATCTGATACTTAGTTCTACAGTAGCTAGAACTGCCTATGTAGATGACAAGATGGTTGAGATAGGAACTCCAGTAAAGGTAGAAGTAGGTAGCAAAGTTACTATAATGGCCCAGGCTGTTCCTGGATTTGTTTTCAGTGGCTTTTATGTAGCAGGGTCTTTAATTGGTAGCAGTAATATTTTACAATATACTATACCTTCAACAGGAACTAACACCATAGAGCTTAGGTATAGAGAAGTGAGTACTACAACTTCCTCTACAACTACAACGACATCAACTCCAGCACCTGTTGTTCTCTTATTTAAGTCTGGTAGTATTCCTTATACAGCTACTTATAATACAAATCAAACAGTCTCAGTAACTGATGTGGATGTTTCTAAGACAATTGCTGAGGCAGGTAGCGGTGTAACCTATGTTATCAATAAAATAGTATGTGCTGATGACAGATGGAAAGTTGACAAAGTTATAATAAATGGTACTGCTACTGAGCTTCCTTATCATAATAATACATCAGCAATTATAGACCCAGTATTTATTTCTGTAGGTACTACAACCACTACAAGTACCTCCACACAACCTCCTGTTGTAGGTAATAGTGTCTATTATGGTGTAGTAAAAGATTATATGTCTCCTCTTGATTTTGTAGATATTCCTATAAATACTCTAATGGAGAGGGAAGGCACAAAGTCAAAAACCATAACAGGTGCTGAGGTAAATAAGTTTACTATCCCACAGAATGGATATTACACATACCTAATAGTTCCTGTAGATAAGGTAGAGTTACAATATGCAGCCTTCACATCAGGTGGAATAACTACTGTATGTTATGATAATACTAAGGAAAATATCCCTGATGATACAAATAATGGCATTTTCTATTCCAAGTACACAAGGGGAGGAGTAAATGCTAATCAGGGTGGGGCCTATAATGGCATAAACTATGATGTGTATTTCATCTATAACAACTATGGTGGTGCTCCTGAACTTATAAATGTTAAAGCTAAAAATAAATAAAGATGGCAGTAACTATAAGTGATATTGTGAACTTCACTGGGAGTGATAGTAGATTTAATCCTTATCCTCAAATGGATAAGAGATATGGACCATATAATAGTGTAAGTGCAGCTTTGACTGCACTTACCACATCTAAAAGATGTGTAGGTTTGACTATTGGTGTCAAAAGTGGTGATTCTATTACTGAGTACTGGTTTAAGGATGGAGTATCAGATTCTAACCTAGTTGAGAAAGCTGATAGTACTTATCAAAATTATAAGTCTAATAGTGGCGATAAAACAAAAGATGATTTCTATTCTACACTAACAAAGATTGTAGACACTTCTACATATGTTATTCTTCATGCTAATGCAGATAATGTTAAGGTAGAAGTTACTCTATCTGATGGAGAAGTTGTTGAAATAGGTAGTAGTTCTACTACATCAACTACTGGTACTATATCCACTGAGCCTCCAGGTCAGTTAGCATATCTGCAACTAGATACTAGAGACCTGGATGTGAGCCTACCTGAAGATTCAAGAACAGTTAATGTAAATATCTCTAATGGAGATAATACCTCCTTTGTCTTAAAGGGAGATACAGTTCACTATTCTTATTCAGGCATGGGAGGCACAATAGGCAGCAAAATTACTCTTAGCCTTCCTCTTTCTACTTATGAGCAGGTTATTGGGTTCTATGACAGCAAGACAGGTGAACTACTATCAAATGAGCAAGAATATAAATTTGATACTCCTTCTGATGGTATGTCATATATAACTATTAAATTTAAGGGTTCTAATTCTACCCCAACCACTACTTCAACTAGTACAAAAATTTCAATTCCCTAAAAATATGGCACAAATTAGACAAAGACAAGTAAAAGTTCAAGTTACCTCTGCTGACCCTTCAGGTAAAGTATTTAAGGGTATATATGCAGACCAAAACTATAAAACCTTACTTACCTCAAGTAAGGTCCATGATTTCACTCTGAATGCTGGACAAACTAAAGAGTTGTATATCAGATACTCACAGAAGCCTGTTACTGTTACTTACAAGGGTAGTAGTATTACAAATTACACAGTTACAGGTACCTTTGGTACAGTCCCAGTTGGGACTGATGATGTTGTAAAGACCTTAGAGTTCCCAACAGATGTTACTCCTACTATCACTATAGTATTTACTTCTGCTACAGTTGTTAATCCTGGCTGGAAGATTTCACAGCTGAAAGTCAATGGTCAGATTGTTACATTACCTTATACTACAGATGCCATTACTCCAGGTAGCAATATTATAGTAGAGGCAGTTTTAGCAAGTGCTACAACTACTAGTACTACAACTAC
>ERZ1026844.43-NODE-43-length-100487-cov-7.702187_pt1 | contig 100487 bp, 102 predicted proteins | sample MGYA00380152_ERZ1026844 | MGnify/ENA primary metagenome ERZ1026844 (study PRJEB33269, sample SAMEA4719788) | human gut metagenome | biome: human-associated habitat; feature: organic feature; material: feces | place: Cameroon | collected 2013-10 ... | reverse complement strand
AACTTTTCCAATTCGTCAATTTTGTAACCCAACTGGGGGATTTTTCCGGCGAAACTCATTGCTTTCAAAGCGGGGGAACCGACCGCAAAAGACATGCAAAGCACCAGAACAAAATCAGTCAAGGTACTCCACCCTTGAAGGACAAACCAGCCACCCACAGGCAGCGCAAACAGCGCCACACACGGGATAATGCTCGAATACAACGCCATCCATGGCCAGCATACTTTGTACCAGTCCAGTGTAAAATCCCGATAGGACGTAATATCATTTTCAAAGCGGGCATAGCTCTCGCCGTCACGGTTGAACACCTTAACGACCTCCATGCCGTTAATGTACTCAATAATGGTATTATTCATTTTTGCTCCGGCAACATAGTACGGTTCCATTTTTGCCATACCCGCCTTAAACATCATGCCCATGGCAAACATTCCGATGGGAAGTGCAGCGATACACAGCAATGCCATCTTCCAGTCCACAAGGAACATGGCGCAAATCACAAACACCGGGATCAGCAAATTGGCGATTCCTTCCGGAATGGCGTGTGCCAGCAGAAGTTCGATGGTTTCAATATCATCGGTAAACATCTTCTTGATACGCCCGTTGCCATATTCACGGATTGTTCCAAGCGGCTGAGCCTCCATTTTCTTTTGAAGGGAAATGCGGATATTTTTCAAAGTGTTATATGCACTGATATGGGAATAGCTGAGGCCCTTTACATACAGCAACGCATTTCCTGTCATGCACACCGCTATCAAAGCCACGATAACTACGATTTTTGGCAATGACAGTGCCTGACCTGTGATTAATGGCTCAATGATTTGATAGAGAAAAAAGTACGGAAGAACACTGAAAATGATTGCGGCGCAAATACAAACAATCGCTTTTTTCGTGTAGTTCATGTACTCACCCATGTAGGGTTTTACTTTTTTGAACATAAACTGCTCCTTTCAGTTGGTTAGTGAAGACTAACCGGTATTTGAAGAAAAAGGGAAACGCAGAGCGCCTTGCGCTATGCCTGCGGTTCCCCGAATCCAAGAACCTTATGCCAGTCAATAAATTGTGTAGTCAGGTAACAATGATGACGAATTTCCTCTTTTGTGAAATTATGAATGAACGGTTCATACATGGTACTCCAAAAAGCAGTGGTCAGCACATGCAGCTCCCGTCGGGAAATATCATTTCTGACCAAACCCCGTGTGGCGGCTGCGGTGTAACACCTGTAGGTTTCTTCGCAAATCCTCTCTACCAGATCATGCTGGAAACTTTGGTATTGAGTACCTTCGGAACACTTGATCAAAAGAGTGAACGCATCCTTCCTTTCAAGCAGGAAATTATACCACCAATCCAAATACCCTTCTGTCAAAGTCCACATATTATACAGTTGGGTATCCGTCATTGTTCCCTTAGAGTAATCCACGTGTCTGTCTGAAATAACCTTTTCAATATCGTCAATCACATCTTGGACTAATGCATTAAAAAGGGCTTCTTTGCCTGAGTATCGCTTATATAGCGCTCCTGTTGTGACTCCTGCATTGGCGCATATCTGTCGAAGAGATGCGTTCATATATCCCTTTTCCAGAAATTCAGCTTTCGCACAATCCAGAATTTTCGGGTCGATTGTCTTGTCAGATACTGCCATAACTCACCTCACAATCACAGGATAACACAGTTATCGATAACGATGTTATCAATATATCACAATGCAGATTCATTGTCAAGACAGTTAATGGAAATGTTGCAAACTGTTTGTTTCCTCTGTGTAGCAAAATTGCCCGTTCCTTTGTAAAACCAAAAGGGACGGGCAATAAGTTTAATCAAGAGTTTTGTACTCCGTGACAGTTTTAGGTAAGTTTCTGGATTGCCGTTCAGTATCAAATCTGCATATCCAATCGGGTCATTGTAGATCAGATAGTCAAGCTCTGACCGTTCGTACATATTACGGGCAACTTCGTTCTCGACGGCGATGGTATCTATGGCAATCATGCTGCCATCGGAGAACCTCAGTTCTACACAGCAGTTATCCATATTGTAGGCACAAGATATTAAGGTTTTCATGGTAGTCCTCCATAATTCATTATAAAATGAAAAATCCGTCTGACTTCCTGTTAGAAATCAGACGGATTTTGTCCGTATGCACCCTGGAAACAGTCAGCTAACAGTTGATAAGTAAATTAGTTCCTTATCACTGTTAAGCCAAGTGTTTGCGGCTTAATCAGCAGACACTACATAGTCTTTTCCGGGACTTGCCCTGCCTGCATCAGCAGTGCCTATTTTAAAATAGCAGGCAGCACCTTTCCTCTCTTCTCGCTTCTTCTGATAATTCCTCCACACGCTGTCGGACTCAAATAGTATCTCGCCGGCATGTTTTCCCAGAGCATAGACCGAGGTCGAATAAACTCATCTGTCCGTCTTCTATGGTTTCTCATCCTCCTTCTTTTCTGTTGATAATGGATGCTTTAATTCCTGCGTAATGGTCACTGACTCCAAGGGTTACAAACTCCACTCTGACTCTTAAATCTCCGCTAATGGTTCCATAGCACATACGACCTACATATTTCTGGTCTTTTAAAATGGTACTTTTTCCCATAATCTTTTTCAGTTCCGATTCAAAAAAATTCATTTCCGCTTACCTCCTTTTGGACATAAAAAAACTACCCTGCCTGATAAAGCGGATAGTTTTTAATAATGTATTTTATTTTGTTTTATAGCATCAGGAAAGGTTCATTGTCTGGCTTTCATTGCATTCCTGCTCCAAAGCCTGATGCTCTGTAATAATCTGACAGCAGTAATCGTTTAAGTCCGGGATATCACTTAACAAGGTTTCCCATAGCGTTTCCTTATCAATTTTACCATAGTTATGAGCCACCACATTTCTTAATGCTTTGATCTGATTCCAAGGTACTTTGTTATATGCACTCTTAAATTCATCCGTAAAATGTGTTGTCAGTTCTCCTATCTGCAATACACAAAGCGCTACCGCATTCTGGTAAATAGAGTTGGAAACAAAGATATCTATATTTCTACTGCCCTGCATATAGCATCACCTCATCCCTCTTTATACTCTCCAGAAATTCATCTGACAGACTTCCTGTAGTCAGTACATCTACTTTTCGTCCTAATGCATCCGACACTTCCGTATAAAAACCGCATAAGGCAAACATTCCTTTCAGGTTCCCTTTCTCAATACGGATGTCTATGTCACTCTGTTCATCAAAATCTCCTCTGGCAAAGGAACCGAACAGATATACCTGTGCAATCTGATATTTCTCCGCAATAGGTGTTACGATATTTTTTATTTCATCAATCGTATATGTTTTTACTTCCATTCTGCATTCCTCCACTCACTATAATTATACCCGTCTTCTTGATAAATGTCTATGGATAGCCCTCTTTTTGGGCAGTTTTCCCTTTCCTACATTCCAAGAATTGTCCAGATATAGACAGGTGCGGTCAGGGTAAAGATCAGACAGCCACATCTCCTGTTCCGGCTGCACATACCGTAGTGCCAAACATAAGGGAACACACAAGTACCAGCATTACCATCACTAACCATTTCTTTTTCTTCATTTCTTTTTCTTCATTTCTCTTCCTTTCTCCTTTCGGTGCAGAAAAAGACTGCCCGTAAGCAGTCCTTTTCCACTTGTTTTTAGACATTGTTATCTGAGGTGTCTGCGTCTGCTCCTGAAAAAGCTCTGCTACCTCATAGATATTGGGGTTCTCATAGAACCTTAAATCTCCTCTGAATCCTATCTTCAGATGGCTGAATTCTTCTCCAAGTTTCCGAATTTCCTCCGGTGCTCCGTCAGGGAATTCCTGATTCCATTTTTCTGGAATTCTTTTTAAATCAGCCATTTCCTCCATCTCGCTTCTCATCACCTGTCCCGCATCCTTAAAAAACAGGTATCCTCTTCCATAAGTGCGTATCATATATGACTCATTTGCATTGAGCAGTTCCTTTCCATCTCCCTGACTGCTGCTTTCATCATATGCCTTCCATTCCTGATCTTCTATGTAGGTTACATCAAGGGTACACTTTTTGTCCGGCGAAAATTTGCATACGGTAAATTCTTTTTCCCTCTCTATGTCCGTACGGTTCAGTTGGGCGATATCTGCCATCAATATATTTCTATCTTCTTCTCTCTTTTTGATATGTACCGTCTCCGTTTTATTCTCCGATGAGGTACAGCAAACAAGTGCGTTACAGGTACACGGCCCCCCTTTGTGCTTTCACATTCTGCAATCTCCTTCTCGAATTCTTCGGTTTCTTCCGTTTCTTTCTTCTCATCCTTTTCTTTCTTCTCATCCGTCTCTTCGTCGCTCTCTCCTTTGCCATTTTCCGAACCACAACTACTCAGCATCGTTCCAAGCAGTATCACTACTGGTATCAAAGGCCACATGGGCATCGTAACTTCCCCTCCTTTCCTAACTTTTTCTCTCTGTATTTTCTTCTATGGCAGGATATCCGTCCTTGACGGTATCAGTCTTTCTTGCATCAAATCATTATAGCTGCGGCAGGTACTTGCTGCTCCATCCGCCCCAATCATATTGTTCCACTTGTATCCTTGCCTGTTCAAAATGATGTCTGAGTCATCTCCTCACTTTCTCCCTGATCTGCCTGCAGCATGCTTTCCACAAAGTCTTCCTTTAACAGTTCACGTATCTGCCGCATATCAATCGCATACTCGTGGTAATAGTCATCACGCAAGGTTACAATCACAAAATCCTTTCCTGCCAAAGCTTTGTCCACATCATCTCCCCAAAATGCACTCCATCTCTCTGAAAACGACATCTCCCTCTCTTTTATGTACCACTCTATATCTCTGTCATCGCCATTCAAATCCTCCAGAAGACCACACTCCGCCCCGGCCCATCTATACGTAGTGCTTACCTTCTCTAAATCTCCTACTCCATCCCATAACGTAATGCCCTCAAACCTATCGTCCAGTAGCATTTGACACAGACCATTCAAATCGGATACAACATCTTTTAGTTCGAGAACCTTCATCTCCTCACAGTCAATCGTCGTTGCCATCATTGTGGCTGGTAATCCATACGGTCCTTTCCGCTGACGCACTACCCATCCAGAGTAACTGATGCTTATAAACTTCTCATCCGCATATTCTACATCGCATCGATGTGTTCCTACATAAAAACCATATTCCCACCCATCATCAGGATAAGAATCAGGTGGTTCCATTTCCATCACTTTTTTTCTATCATCTTCGAGCAGCTGATTGATTTTTCTTTCCTTTTCCTTATCTCTGCTTCCAACCATCTGCAGATATACAAGCTTGAACACGTCGTAATATTCATCTTTATACGTATAAGTCGTTTCCTCAAACTGAAAGGAGAGATCCGAACTTTTCCGCTCCCATCTCACAAAACAGAATATGCAAACTATCACCGACACTGCCATCACTGCGGCTGTTATGTACCAACCCTTCTTCGCTACTTTTTTCATGTCTCTCTCCACAGATAAATTCGATCTCTTTCTGCACCGAATCCACTCTTATATTCTATCAGACCTTTCCCCTTTTCCCAAACAAACCTCTCATAATATCCTGTTTCTGTAAGATCATTATAACTGCGATAGGTACACACTGTTCCCTCCACCATAATCTCCTCGTGCCACCCCTTTTCTTCCTTCAGTGAATCCTCTTTCCCCATCTCCTGACAGACTACCGTCCCTCTTGCGATGAAATCCTCCTCATTTTTTATATTGACTTCCTCCATCTTATTCTCATCTATTCGGTAAATTTTATCTTCCGATACATAAAAATATCCAAGAAAAAATCTATCCCTGCCGTAAAAATATCTGCTGTCATCCTCTGTATCACTCTCTATCACCATTGTATACAAAATACCGTTTTCCCACTGCTCCACCTGTTCCACTTGTATCTTTACTTGTTCATACTCTCCAAAAGGAGTGCTTGCGAACTCCGCCTCAAACGCTGCCGTCTCAGTTCCATAATCAAAGAAAAACGATGTCTGAGTCATCTCCTCACTTTCCCCCTGATCTGCCTGCAGCATGCTTTCCACAAAGTCTTCCTTTAACAGTTCTCTTATCTGCTCCATTTCAATCGCAAATTCGTTGTGTGCTACCCCTGCCCCCATAAACTGAAGATCAACAATAACAAAATCCTTGTCTACCAAGGCCTCGTCCACATCGTTACCCCAAAGAATACTCCACCAATCCAAAAGCGACATCTTCCTATTTTTTATGTACCACTCTATCTCTCTGTCATTCCCGTTTAGCTCCTCCAGAAGTAAATATGACAGATCCTCATCTCCATAGCTATAGATGTCGCTCATCTTATAATCCCCTGTTCTTCCCTCCCATGCTGTGATATGTTCAAACCGATCCTCCATCAGCATTTGACACAGACCATTCAAATCGGATACAACATCTTTTAGTTCGAGAACCTTCATCTCCTCACAATCGATCGTTGTTGCCATCATTGAAGATTCAAATCCTTTTCCTGGCGAGAAGTATTTTGCATACCCATTGTAACTGATGCTTATAAACTTCTCATCCGCATATTCTATTTCATAAAGAAATGTTCCTATCACAAAAGTGTAGCCATTTACTTCATCCGGAGCTGCCAGTTCCATCAATTTTTTTACATCATCCTCAATCAACCGATTGATTTTGCTCTCTTTTTCCTTATCCCTGCTCCCCACCATTTGTGGATAAGAAAGATTTACAAGGCAGTATTCATTCTCGTAGTCATAAGCTGTTTCCTCAAACTGAAAAGAAAGAGCCGAACTTTTCCGCACCCATCTCACAAAACAGAATATGCAGACTATCACCAGCACTGCCGTCAATGTAACTATTATGTACCATCTTTTTTTTATTGCTTTTTTGTTTGTTTTCATTGAATTACCTCCGAAAAATATGCGTATGCCTTTTCTCTTTCCCCCAGCTTCGATTTTCCTCCATTGATAATGCCTGTAATTACCTCCACACTCGCATTTTCATCACATTTCTTATTTAAATCATACCTATCATCATTCGCTGTCCCCGGTTTCCCAATGCTCCAGTAAAACCCTGCGCATTCCCAATAATAGTTTTGCCCTACATAAAGCGCTCCATCCGTGATAATGCGCTCATCTCCCATATAGTCACTGAACGCCTGATAATTTGCTCTTCCGGTAATATGTATTGCCCCTGCTCCACTGAATAAAGGGCCATCTCCCTTCTCGGTATTGCCAAGATTCTTTGCTCTATTATTATTTTCATATTCTCCCGTGAAATAAGTAATCGGATCGGAAGTCTTATAGCGCTCCACTCTACCAAATCCTCTTTGCGACTCAACAGCGCATTGTGCCAAAAAATGTGCAATGTGATTCGGCGTGTTTATCTCATACTTCCACAGTATCCGGTTCAGTTCATCCACATCCTCCTGCGTAATCCCCCTCGTTCCCTCTGCGTATTCGGGCATTGAGGTCGTCAGGTCGTACGAGACCAATCCCGGAACTGCCACCCGTCTGGCGCATTTTTCATTTGTTCGAGCGTAACCAAAATCGGTTCGACTAATGTTAGCCATCTTTTTTCACTACCATTCTTAGAAACATCTTCAAATTCTTTTATCATTTCTTGTAGATTTGCATCTGATAAATCAGATATTGTACGCTGAACATCCAAAATACTCTGGTTGGAATAGTAGCCGCATTAAGAGCTATCATGTACACATGTTCCTCTGCCATGGAATATGCCAACTTCATTCTAAACTAAATGCGTTGCATCCTGCTTGTTATATAAAAATCTTCTTACTTCCACAATTTTGTCATCTCTCCCATCATCTATCACAACATAATAGATAACAAAGTTTTTCACATAAATTTTGTTCTAGCCATTTATCCTCCTTCTAAGATTAGAGAAAACTTCTTCATGCGTATATCTTTTATCATCTTCCTCTGCAAGTTTATCATAATTTTATCAAAATATTATCTTTATTTGTAATATAACCAATTACTTTAAATTTTACAACACCGTAACTTTATCCAAAACAGAGATGTAAATGTCTTTTTTCGCATCCTCCTTTCATTCAAAAGGACACCCGTGTGCGCTTATGAACACACAAAAAAACGATGCCTGTATCACAAGCATCGTTAACTGACAATTTTAAAATACTTAAATGCATCAAAAACATATTTTTCTTTCTTGCTTTTCAATTTCGGATTTGATTCAAGCACAGCCGAATCTATTCTTAATTTATCCAAGCCACACTTTTCTTTCACTTGTGTAATACTCGAATTGCTTACCGAAACATCGTAAGTATACAATATCCAATCCTGTATCATCCTGAAAGTAATTGTGTCATTTGGAGCAGCGTCTTCGTATTCAGCATCCATATCTACATACAATATGATACTGAATACATTTTTCAAGACCGCTATTTGCGCGGTTGGACAACCGTTCGTTGCCACCGCTTTTAGTGGACCAGACGGGAGTCGAACCCGTGTCCAAAAGCCCATTCCCTGTCCTTCTACTATCATAGTGCCTTTTTGTGGGCAAGCCCCATTCCCTCGCCGCATCAGAAAGGAACAACCAATGCGATTTGGTAGCTTCATAATACGCCCACGGGGGCAAAGCTTAGCCCGTGTCGTTTCTCACATAGTCGAAGCCCCGGCCCTAGCGTGTGAGTGCGTTAGGCGAGACTGCTGCAACTAGGCAGCGTATGCTAAATTGTCGTTAGCGTTTAATTTTAATTTGCGATTTGACGCATCGCCTGCGGATAGCTTCTCCAGCTGCAAGACCCCTGTCGAAACCTTAACTGGCCCTTATTCATTTATATAGAAACTATATCGGCAGAATCTTTCCACTAATATAGGTTTCTGACCTTAAATTCTTTTTCCGCCTCTCTGCGTTGGTCTTTCTTGGCAATATCCTCACGCTTATCGTAAAGTTTCTTACCTTTGGCAAGTCCAATCTCCACCTTGGCTTTGCCCTCTTTAAAGTATACCTGAAGCGGAACCAGTGTATACCCCTTTTCTTTCATTTTACCAAGAAGTTTCCAGATTTCCTTCTTGTGGAGCAGCAATTTTCTGGGGCGCAACGGATCTTTATTGAAAATGTTTCCCTTTTCGTAGGGGCTGACATGCATGCCGTACACCCAGACCTCTCCATTTTCAATACGGATAAAAGCCTCCTTGATGCTGCATTTCCCCATTCGCAGGGATTTCACTTCCGTACCCGCCAGGGCAATTCCAGCCTCGTATTTTTCTTCTATGAAATAATCGTGGTAGGCTTTTTTGTTATTCGCCACCAATTTGCTTTCCCGTGCCAAGCTGCTCTCACCTCTCAATCCTGCGGTATTTATTATCATACCATACTTCTGTGTTTTTTCAACCTTTGCGGAGGATTTTCCGCCTGCGAACTTCCACTGTCCCCTTATGCCTCGTTCCAGTGATTCTTCCCTTATTCCTCCACCAGGGTAAAGTTTACGGTTCTGGTCATGGTGTCCACTTCCCGCACCAGTACCTTCACCCGCTGCCCTAATTTAAACCGTCGTCCGCTGTCCTCACCCACCATCTCGTAAGCGTTTTCATCGTAGTAATAATAGTCATCCGGCAAAGTGGCAATGTGAATCAGTCCCTCCACCGTATTGGGCAGTTCCACATAAATCCCCCAGCCGGTAATGCCGGAAATCACGCCGCCAAAGGTCTCCCCGATGCGCTCCTGCATATACTGGGCTTTCTTCAACTTATCCGTCTCCCGTTCTGCCTCGTCCGCCCGGCGCTCTTTGGTGGAACACTGTTTTGCTACCTCCGGCAGAATCTGACTGTAGTGGTTTGTCCGTTCTTCGCTCATACGCCCCCGGAGTTCATCCTTGATAATCCGGTGAATCTGCAAATCCGGGTAACGACGGATAGGAGATGTAAAATGGCAGTAATACTGGCATGCCAGACCGAAGTGCCCGCTGCACTCCACAGTATATTTCGCCTGTTTCATGCTCCGCAGAGTCAGACGACTGATCAATGCCTCCTCGTCCGTTCCCTCGATCTTTTCCATGAGTTTTTGGATTTCCTTGGGGTGAATCTCCTCCTGGCTGGTTTTGAGTCCATAGCCAAAGTTACGGATAAAGAGGCTGAGTTTCTTAATCTTCTCCGGGTCAGGAGTGCTGTGGGTTCTGTATACAAAGGGTGTCTCCATCCAGAAAAAGTGCTGTGCCACCGTTTCATTGGCAAGAAGCATGAAATCTTCAATCAGCTTGGTTGCCACGTTGCGCTCGTAGGGCATAATGTCCGTGGGGCGTCCTTCTTTATCCAGAAGGATTTTTGTCTCCGGGAAATCAAAGTCAATGGAGCCACGCTTATGTCTGCGCTTACGCAAAATTGCCGCCAATTTCTCCATCTCCCGGAACATGGGCACCAGTGGTTCATATTCAGCCATCACTTCCGGGGCTCCTTCCTCCAGGATTTTCTTCACCTTGGTATAGCTCATCCGGCGGTCTACCCGAATCACTGTCTCTGCAATCTGGTGGTCTATGACTTCTCCCTTTTCGTCCACCGTCATAAGACAGGACAATGCAAGCCTGTCCTCCCCTACGTTTAAGGAACAGATGCCGTTGGACAGTACATGGGGCAGCATGGGAATCACCCTGTCCACCAGATACACGCTGGTGCCCCGTTTCAAAGCCTCTCTGTCAAGGGCTGAATTCTCCTGGACATAGTTGGTCACATCCGCAATGTGTACCCCCAGATGGTAATGCCCTTCCGCGTCCACGGTAAGGCTCACCGCATCGTCCAAATCCTTGGCATCCTCCCCGTCGATGGTGACCATCTGCATATCCCGCAAGTCCAGTCGTCCGGCACAGTCTGCCTCTGATACTTCCTTTGCCACCCGGGCTGCCTGGTTTAACACTTTTTCCTCAAATTCTATGGGAAGATCAAAGCTCCGCACAATGGACAGAATATCCACACCGGGGTCATTGATGTGCCCCAGGATTTCCACAATGCGCCCCTCCGGTTTCTTTCCTGGAGAACCGTAATCCAGAAGTTCCACTACTACCTTATGTCCCGCCACCGCTCCTGCGGTGTTTTTTCCATCGACAAACACATCAAAGGGTAACCTCGTATCATCGGGCACCACAAATCCAAAGGTTTTGGAAGGTTCAAAGGTTCCCACCACCTGGGTAATACCATGGGACAGCACCTTCGTAACCTCTGCTTCCTGACGCAATCGTGTGCCATTTGCCATGCGGGTTCCCGGACGAAGTACCACCTGCACCTGGTCTTTGTGAAAAGCACCGCCGGTGCAGTCTGCGGGGATAAACAAATCTTCCTGGCGTCCTTCCACTTCCACAAAGCCAAAGCCTTTGCTGTTGGCGATGAAGGTGCCCACCAGAACAGAGCCGTCCCCTTTCATGATTTTCCCTTTGGGGGTAAGCATGATTCTGCCCTCACTAAGGAGTGCGTCAATGACCTGGTGAAAGGCGTCTTTATCTTCTTTTTTGACCTGAAGCAGCATTGCCATCTCTTTTTCTTTCATGGGGATATATTGCTTTTCGCCCACCAGGGACTCTATCATATTTTTACGTTGTTCTAATAAGTTTTCCATGTGGTTACTCTCTTATAAAACAAAAAGGGACGCTCCTGCATTGCAAGAGCATCCCGAACACTTCTACCCAAAATTAGAAATTCAAGTTTAATACGACTGCCAGTACCATGAAACCTACAGCCAGACCAGTGGTAATCTTTACCAGTGCGCCCTCCATGGAACGACCTTTGTTCTTACCCCAATAGGTTTCTGCAGCTCCGCTGATCGCACCGAGTCCTGCACTCTTGCCTTCCTGCATCAGCACTACGATAACGAGAGCGATACAGATTAAAATATATACAACAGTTAAGATTGTTCTTAATATTTCCATTTTCAACCTCCATTAAACAAAGACTTGTTCCACACAAGCACTAATAATGATACCATACCAATCAAAAAAAGGCAAGCAAAATATTTGCCTGCCTTTTCTATGATTCAACTTTTAAGCAGCTGTAGCTTACCAGAACTAAGATTAGTTCTTTGTAGCTTTGTAGAAGTATTTCATACCCTCTACAGTTCCATAGATACCGGTTACATTGCTCTTAACCATGTAAGGGTCATTGTAATAGTAAATAGGAACAACACACTCGGTAGCCATCAGGTAGTCCTCTGCCTCATGCATTAACTCAGCACGTTTTGCAAAGTCGGACTCGGTACGGATTTCCTTAATCATGTTGTCATACTTATCCCAGTCAAGAGCTTTGCTCTTATCGCGACCGAACTGGCAGTCGTTGTTACCGGAATCGGTGGTCCACATCTCTAACATATTGACAGGATCGTTGTAGTCCATTAACCAGCCTTCACGAGCGATATCGAAATCACCGTTTTTACGGGTATTTAAGAATACGTTCCACTCCTGCTGCTCGATGGTTACATCAATACCTACAGTAGCCATATCCGCCTGGAATGCCTCTGCAATCTTAACATTACCTGCAGAGTTGTTGGTCAGGTAAGTAAATGCAACAGTCTGGGTCAGAGCATCTGCATCCTTATCCCACAGACCGATGGATGCTAACAGGTCTTTAGCCTCTGCTACGTTTGCATCGTAGTCAGTTCCATAGTAATCTTTGTTCTTAAACTCGCCGCCGTTACCGTCAGAGCATCCTGCAGGTACGAAGGTGGTAGCAATCTGCTGGTCAAGCTGACCGATGGTATCAATGATGTACTGACGGTCAATCAGAAGGCTGATCGCTCTACGGAAGGTCTTTGCCTGCTCCTCGTCCAAGCCTAAGTTAGCATATAAATCAGAATTGTAATTGAAACCAATATAATAGGTTCCCAGATTATCCAGAACTACGAACTCGGAAGAATCCTTAACAGATGCGATTTCCTCGGTGGGGATGGAATCAATGAAGTCAAGGTCGCCGGTCTGATAAGCGGTGTAAGCTGCTGTATCATCAGAAGTCAGCATTACGTTCATGGTAGGGATGGTGACAGAATCAGCATCCCAGTAGTTGTCGTTCTTTACATAGGTCATATCAGAATCGTGATTCCAGGACTGTAAAGTATAAGCACCGTTGGATACAAATCCAGCCTCCTGCGCCCAGGTACCAGCAGGATTCTCAGCGGTCTTGGATGCCTCAACCTCCTCCTCATATACAGGGAAGAAGAAAGGGAATGCACACAAATCTAAGAAATAAGGGCATACGTTTTTCAGCTGAACGGTTAAGGTTTTGCCATCCTCAGAAGCTACAACATCATCTTCACCCAGCCCAGTTTCGATATCAAAATTGGGAAATACATCACAAAGATAACTGTAATCTGCTGCAGTCTCAGGAGCTGCTGCACGTTTCCAGGAATAAACGAAATCGCTTGCATCCAGGGTCTCGCCGTTGGACCATTTCAAGCCATCACGCAGGGTAAAGGTATAGGTCAAACCATCATCAGATACGGTGTAGGATTCTGCACAGGCAGGCTCTAACTGTCCGTCAGCATTGTAACGCATCAGACCTTCAAAGCTGTTTACTGCCAGACAGCCGCCATCAACGGTGCTGTTCAGAGCAGGATCAAGATGGTCAGGCTCGGATGCCATCCAGATGTTTAATACATCAGTTGCGGTAGAAGTGGTGGTAGCCTGTGCAGCATCGGTAGTTGCACTTTCACCATCAGTAGTTGTGGACTCTGCAGGTGCGGAAGCGCCGCCGTTGCTGGAGCCACATGCAACCAGACTCATGGTCATTGCGGTTGCAAGCATGATAGAAACAAGTTTCTTTTTCATAATAATCCTCCTTCTAAAATTGTTTCCTCTATTTCAACCTAATTCTTAGGCAGAAATCACTTTTAAAAATTAATTTATTATACACGTAATTATTGATTATGGCAAGCCACAAAATGACCATTTCCGTGATCTTTAAACTGCGGCATCTCTGCGGCACACTGTTCGGTAGCATAACGGCAGCGGCTGCGGAAGGGACAGCCGGTAGGCATGTGCAGAGGAGACGGTACATCTCCCTCCAGAATAATACGCTGGCTGTGTCTGGCTGTCTCCGGATCAGGAACAGGCACGGCAGACAATAAAGACTGTGTGTAGGGATGAATAGGGTTGTTCATCAGTTCGTCTGCATCTGCAAGCTCCATCATGTGTCCCAGATACATCACTGCGATACGGTCGGAAATATGCTGTACCACCAGTAAGTCATGGGCGATGAACAGATATGCCATTCCCAGCTTTTCCTGTAAATCCTCAAACATATTGACAACCTGTGCCTGAATGGACACATCCAGTGCCGACACCGGCTCATCACAGACGATAAACTTGGGGTTTACTGCCAGTGCCCTGGCAATACCGATACGCTGACGCTGACCGCCGGAAAACTCATGGGCATAACGGGAGGCGTGCTCCGCATTTAAACCTACGGTCTCCATCAGCTCCATAATCTTATCATGACGTTCATTCCGGCTGCTGTACAGCTTGTGGACATCCAAAGGCTCTCCGATAATATCCTCAACCGTCATACGGGGATTTAAAGAGGAATAAGGATCCTGGAATACCATCTGCATCTGCTTCCGGTAAGAGTGCATATTCACATCAATTTTCTTTTCACTGTCAAAAAGTACATCACCGTCAAATACAATCCGGCCTGCGGTGGGCTGGTATAAACGTAACAGAGTACGTCCTACCGTTGTCTTACCACATCCGCTCTCTCCTACCAGACCCAAGGTCTCGCCGGGTTTGATGGAAAATGAAATATCATCCACGGCCTTTAAAGGAATGGTCTTGAATCCCTGTTTAATAGGAAAATACTGTTTTAAATGTTCTACCTGTAAGAGGTATTCGCTGTTTTCTTTCTGTTGTACTGCCATTGCTTATACCTCCTTTGTCTCGTTTGCCGCCTGCATGGCTTGTTTGATATTCATAAAGCAGGATGCCAGGTGGGTGTCACTGACACGGATTTCCTCCGGCACCTGGGTCAGGCAGATTTTCATCGCCTCATCACACCGGGGGCAGAATGCACAGCCCTGGGGCATGTTTAACAGGTTGATGGGAGTACCGCCGATGGGTACCAGTCTCTCGCCGTTATTGTCAGAGGTGGGGATGGAACGCAACAGTCCCTTGGTATATTCATGGGCTGGACGATAGAAAATATCATCCGCTGTTCCACGCTCACAGACACGTCCGCCGTACATAACGATAATCTCATCACACATGGAGGCAATGACACCCAGGTCATGGGTTACCATGATGATTGCCATGCCCATCTTCTCCTGCAAATCCTGCATCAGTTCCAGAATCTGCGCCTGGATGGTTACATCCAATGCAGTGGTGGGCTCATCGGCAATGAGGATATCCGGCTCACAGGCAAGTGCCATGGCAATCATGACACGCTGACGCATACCACCGGACAACTCATGTGGATACTGTTTTACACGTTTCTCCGGCTCGTTGACACCAACCAGGGTCAGCATCTCGATGGCACGGGCTTTTGCCTCTTTTTTGGTACGGTCGGTATGAAGAAGGATTGCCTCCTCCAACTGATAACCTACGGAAAAGACGGGATTTAAGGAGGTCATGGGATCCTGGAAAATAATGGAACAGCATTTTCCACGGAACTCTGCCATTTTCTTTTTATCCCAGCCTACGATGTTTTCTCCTTTATATAACACTTCACCGGAGCTGATTCGTCCGTTGTCTGCCAGAATCTGCATGATGGAATAGGCAGATACGGATTTACCGGAACCGGACTCTCCTACGATTCCCAGAGTCTTTCCGGGCTCTAAGTTAAAGTTAATTCCATTTACTGCATGCACTTCACCTTTGTCGGTTTTGAAGGTGGTGTGCAGGTCTTTGACTTCTAAGATATATTTGCTATCCATTTTGCGCTCCTCCTATTTACTCAGCTTCGGGTCGAAAGCATCGCGTAAGCCATCACCCAGGAGGTTTAACGCCAGAACAATCAGACAGATGGTCAATGCCGGGAAAATCAATCTCTCAGGGTAAGTCTGTAAGCCGGCTCTGGCATCATTTGCCAGGGAACCTAAGGATGGCATCGGCGCAGATACACCCAGACCTACGAAGGAAAGATAACTCTCTGTAAAAATGGCAGAAGGAATCTGCAGTGCCACCGTGATGATGATAACGGATAAGCAGTTGGGCAGAATGTGACGCTTAATGATCTGAGAAGTGGGTGTACCGATACATCTGGCCGCCAGCACATACTCATTCTGTTTAATGGTAAGAATCTGACCACGAATCAGTCGAGCCATACCTACCCAGTATAACAGTCCAAATACGATAAACAGGGAAATCATGTTGACACCCAGTTTTGCCAGAATCGTACCCTGGATCAGAGGAGTCAGTGTTTCGTTTAATACCACTGCCAACAGGATAATCAACAGCATATCCGGCAGGGAATAAATGATATCCACAATACGCATCATTACCAGATCCACTTTTCCGCCCAGGTAACCGGAAATGGAACCGTAAACAGTACCGATAATCAAAACCAGCAGGGATGCGAACACGCCGACACCAAGAGATACCCGCGCACCGTAAACCACACGGATGAAATAGTCACGTCCCAGAGAATCGGTTCCGAAAATGTGAGGAAATACACTCTCCCCTGCTTTAAGCTTTGCCTGCTCCGCAGTGCTGTAGGCAAAAGGTTTTAGGTTAGCAGAACCCTTTACGATATCTGCATAACCATAGGGTACAACATGGGGAGCGATAAAAATAATCAGTAACAACAGAACCAGAACAACAATGGAAGCCATGGCAAGAGGATTCTTGCGGAGTCTGCGCATACCATCTCTAAAAAAAGTGGTGGACTCACCCATGACATCCTGCTGTCTCTTTTCATCTTCGGTTGCCTTTTCAAAATCAGTCATCTTAAACTTGCTCAAATCAATCTGAGTAGAAAAAGGGGCACGTTTCATATCTTTATTCATCTTTTTCTCCTCCTTCCTAGTCTAACTTGATTCTGGGGTCAACCAGTTTGTATACAATATCAGTGATTAAGTTTGCTGCTACCATGAGACAGGCCAGAAAAATAGTAGTCGCCATAATCAAGGTATAGTCACGGTTGGTAATGGCACTTACAAATTTGGAGCCGAGACCACCGATGTTAAAAATTGTTTCCACAACCATGGAACCGGTAAGAATTCCGGCAATCATGGGACCTACATAGGTAATGACAGGAATCAATGCATTACGCAGACCATGAATGAAAATTACCTTCATCTGGCTGACACCTTTGGCACGTGCGGTACGGATATAGTCCTGCCCCAGAGCATCCAGCATGGAAGTCTTGGTCAGACGGGTAATATATGCCATCGGGGATAAGGAAAGAGCCAGCACCGGAAGTACAGTCTGGTTGCTTCCTGCGCTGAACGCCTGCACCCATCCCAGTTTCATACTGAAGAAATACAATAATAAAGTTGCCACGACAAAGGACGGCATCGCCGTAATCAAGGTGATAAAGAATACAATGACTCTGTCCGGCCATTTGTTACGCATCAGTGCCGCGGTAGAGCCAAGGACAATTCCCAGCAGGATTGCCAGTCCTCCAGCCATCAGGCCAAGTTTCGCGGAAATGGGGAAGCTCTCGCCGATGATTGCCTTAATCTCACGGCCGTTTTTCAGGCTGACACCCAGGTCGCCGGAAAGCAGTCTCTTCATATATATAATGTATTGTTGTGCAACGGGTTTATCCAGATTATAACGTGCCTCCATTGCTGCGATAACCGCAGGGGAAGACGCCTTCTCCTTATTGAACGGTCCTCCTGGAATCGCATTCATTGCAAAGAATGTGATTACGCTGATGATGAAGACCGTAAGAATTGCCATTAAAATTCGTTTACCTACGTACTTGCCCAATCTTCTTCTCTCGCTTTCATTAAAATTTAACGTGTAAAGTATACTTCATGATGAGAAAGTTTGTCAATCAACAAACCATAAGGATTGTATACAACAATACAGGAATTCTCCCTTACATTTGAATATTTATACTTCAATCTCTGTATATTCCCAATCATCTTTGAATAATCCCTGGATGCTTTATGAATAAATACACAAAAAAGAATTTCGAAAAAATTTATAAACTTGCCGTTTTCCCGGCTATTACCAAAGAATTTCCTATTCACTTAAAAAGCCCTGACGGGATACTCCTCTCTCCCATCAGAGCTTTCATGGTTTCCAAAAAAATAAAGTCCTATATTTTGTTCCGGGGTGGTTTATAGCAGGCACAGTCTCCAAGTTCTTCCTCAATACGCAGAAGCTGATTATATTTTGCAACCCGGTCACTGCGGCAGGGTGCTCCGGTTTTGATCTGCCCGGCATTCACAGCCACTGCCAGATCTGCTAAAAACGTATCTTCCGTCTCCCCGCTTCTATGGCTGATCACGGCCTGATAACCGTTTTTCTGCGCCATCTCAATGGCATCCAACGCTTCGGAAACCGTACCGATCTGATTGACTTTTACCAGAATGGCATTGGCTACCTGTAATTTAATACCTGCATCCAACCGTTTGGTATTGGTTACAAACAGATCATCTCCCACCAACTGAATTTTATTTCCCAGTCTCTGAGTGAGAAGTTTCCACCCCTCCCAGTCATCCTCTGCCAGTCCGTCCTCTATGGAATAAATAGGATATTTCTCAACAAGATGCTCATAATAAGCGATCATCTCCGCTGTATCTCTTACGATTTCATGTCCCGCAAGTTTACTTTCTCCGGGAAAATGGTACATCCCGTCCCGTTCCTCATATAGCTCTGAACTGGCCACATCCAGGGCGATGCGGATATCACTTCCCGGCTCATAGCCTGCCGCCCTCACCGCTTTTTCGATTAGGTCAAGCACCGCAAAAGCATCCGGCAGGTCAGGGGCAAAGCCTCCTTCGTCTCCTACTCCGGTTGACAACCCCTCCTGCTGACAGATCTTTTTCAGATTATGATAGATTTCTGCGCAGATTCGAAGTGCTTCCGTAAAAGTATCCGCCTTTACCGGCATAATCATAAATTCCTGAAAATCCACGGTGTTTGTGGCATGTTTTCCGCCATTCAGGATATTCATCATAGGCACCGGCATCAATCGGGTAAAGGTTCCTCCCAGATATTGATACAGGGGAATTCTAAGTGACTGCGCCGCTGCACGTGCCACGGCCATGGATACTGCCAGTGTGGCATTGGCTCCCAGATTTTCTTTGTTTTCCGTGCCATCCGTCTGAATCAAAAGGCGGTCAATCTCAATCTGATTCAGCGCGTTTTGTCCTAAGACAGCCTCATGAATCTTGGTGTTAATATTATGAACCGCTTTCGTTACGCCCAGACCCATATACCGGGTCTCTCCATCCCGCAATTCTACTGCTTCAAATCTTCCGGTGGACGCGCCGGATGGAACTGCTGCTCTTGCATGGCTATCGCTTCCGGTGAGGGTATCTTTCACCGTAACACAGGCTTCCACGGTGGGATTCCCACGGGAATCCAGAATTTCTCTGCCTTTTACCGATGTAATCTCCAGATATGTCTTCATAAAAAAGAACCTCCTATTCCGATTTTGGGCTGCCGCTATGCATCCCTATCCTTCCTAGGCTGTCCTTCTTATACCAGGATTATGCAGTCTTTTTCTATTGTAAACAAAGAATCGCATCCTTACGGAGCTTTGCCGGAACAGGAACGGATTTCCTATTCTGGCAAAAAGGTTGTCCCTACCTCGTTTCCCTCTAAAATTTCATAAATGAGTTCTGGTCTGCGTCCAAAAGAAATATGCATCGCAATTCCATTTTCCGTGGCTTTCTTTGCCGCCTGCAGTTTGGTGTCCATGCCGCCTGTCCCCCGGTTACTGCCCGCTCCCTGTGCCAGTGCCAGAATATCTTCATCTATCTTTGCCACCTTATGGATCAGCTTCGCCTCCGGATTGTTCCGGGGATTACTATCATAAAGTCCCTCGATATCGGAAAGAATCAGAAGTTCATCTGCTTCCACCAACACCGAAACAATGGCAGAAAGCATATCGTTATCACCAAACACCTTTTTCTCTGACTCAATCTCCGCATAGGTAACGGAGTCGTTCTCATTGACAATAGGAATAATTCCCTTCTCCAAAAGTGCATGGAAGGTATTGGACAGGTTCTGTCGTTTCTCCGGCAAATCCACATCGGCACCGTTTAAAAGAATCTGCGCTACCATACAGCCATACTCGCTGAAGCATTTATCGTAAATATGCATCAGTTCGCACTGTCCCACCGCTGCTGCCGCCTGTTTCATCCGTAACTCCCCGGGCTTTTCCGGCAGATGCATTTTATTCACGCCCACTGCAATAGCCCCCGAGCTTACAAGAATCACTTCCTTTCCTTCATTATGAATGGCACAGAGCACTTGTGCCAGTTTATCAATGGTACGTAAGTCCAGCGCACCGTTTTCCATGGTCAGTGTGGAGGTTCCCACCTTCACAACAACCCGTCTCTTTGTACTCATGGTTTTCCCCCTAATCGTTGGTTTTCTCTGGAATTATAGCACCTTCCCCAATCCCCTGCAAGCCTTGTATTTCTCCGAATGAAATCGATTGAAATCGATTTCATTCACATATTTCATTTTTCTTTTTGATCTTTATGATACTTTAAAAGTATTGTAAATATGATTTTATATATATTTTACAATATTCAATATCCATGATATCGTAAATACATAATGATGAGAAGCACAAATGCCCTCCATCAAACATGTGAGAGAAAAGAGCGTTGACCTTAACAGTCAGCGCTCTTTTTAGGTTCTTCCTTCCACCATCATGCAGACTACACTTCTCCTTGTTTAAACCGCTCAATCATTTCCCATGTGAGAGATTCCTGGTTTTCGTCTTCCTCTATTTCTTCTCTGGTCATCCACTGCCCCACGGACAGTTCCCCGTCCTCCAGTTTAATTTCATCACTGCCATCCAGTTCCGCATAGAAACCGAATAATAAGGTGGAAGTTAAAGACCAGGGCTGACTCTTGTAGAACTTTACATTTTTCACCCGGACGCCCACTTCTTCCAATACCTCCCGGTGTACCGTTTCCTCAATGGTTTCTCCCGTCTCTGCAAAGCCTGCAATGAGGGCATAGCGGGTATAGGCTCTCCCTGCGTATTTGGTCATCAACAGTTTATTCCCATTGGTCACCGCTACAATCACTGCAGGAGAGATCCTGGGATACTGCTGTAAGCCACAGTCCGGGCAAAATAACATCCGTTCCGTCTTAGAATGTTTCAGTGGCCTGCCACACCGGGAGCAGACTCTGGTGTCCCGATACCAGCCTGCCATCTGATAACCGGTAATGATGGCAAATGCAGTCACTCTGGGCTGCAGGGTGCGGAAAATATTCACGGATTTCCAGCCTGCATGCAGCCTTTGTGCCAACTCCTTTTCTTCCTCTCCCTCTTTGGAACCCCTGGAAAATTTTCCCAGGAAAAACCGGATGGTTTTACCGGAGGGGGATTCCATGGCAAAGAGATACTGAAAGTCCATCCCCGGCAGTTCTCCACAAAAGGGCAGTGCTGCTAACGGATTCGTCTCTCCTTCCGTCTCCCTCAGTAACACCTGGTTTCCCTGATAAAGTAAAGCTACATCACCGCCCTGTGGCCCTCTGTTTTCATAATCCAACCGGTAGCGGTAGGGTTTAATATCCTGAATCATAACAAAAATAACCTCCAGCTTTTCTTATTCTATAAAAGCCGGAGGTTGTTTTCAAGTCTTATTGTGCCTGTGTAATGTCACGAATAACCATTCCCGGCACTTCTCCTTTGAGGAATACCCCACTGGTATACGTTCTGTCCTGAGCGGCATCCTTTACATAGTAAATGTCTGCACTGTAGACACTGTAGGCTGCATCCACCATCCAGTCTGCCAGAAAGGCGGGGTATACCTGCTGCAAAATCTGTTTGGTGTACTCCGTCTGGGTGTAAGTGACAGCTCTCCACTCCCAATTATAATTCCATTCCGGGCTGCCTTCCTCCAATTCATCCAGATTGATGGTAGGTCCGTAAACGCTGATTTCCTCCACCTGGTCTGCCGGGATATTCTCCTGCACCGTCATGACATGCTGTTCCAACAAAGCAATGGTTTCCGTAAAGGATTCATAGACCGGATAATACCAGTTGAAAGAACTCGTCTGGTTCTCAGATCTCTGGATTTCCAGTTGGAAATTGATTCGTCCCACAGGAACTTCCTTTAACATGGTGTCAAAGGAACGAGCGTTAAATTCTTTTCGGTAAGTATCGTAAATCTCCTGAATATCCACTCTGGTACCATCATAGCTGCGGCTGGCATTCTCATAAGACCAGGTCATGTTTCCCACCAGATTTTCAAATTCCTTGGTATTTAACTGATAGGCACTCGCCTGGTAGCCCTCATCCTGTAAAACTGCCGCCAGCAAATCTCTGTCTTCATCCAGACTCAACGCAATTCTGCGATAGATGTCCTTGCCGTTTTTCATGTGATAATGGACGGTTCCATAGGTCAGCCGGCTGCCATCGCTGTTTGTCCGGTCTTTCATGCCCTGCTCTGCCAGCTGGCAAATCAGGCCGGTATCCGTGCATTTCATCCGTTCTAGCACCCATTCTATATCCGAAGTGTAGCTGAAATTGATTTCCGGGCTTTCCTCCAGATTGACGAAATCGCCGTGCTGCATCTGTTCCAGATAAACACCTGCATATTCCACCTTGTCGGGATTGGGCACATAGCGGTCATAGCCCAACGGGTCTAAAGCAAAGAACATGAGAATCACAGCAGACAGCAGTGTCGCCACCCCCAGGGAAGGGAGATGCCGGAGAGGTGCCTTTAAGTCAAACTCGTAAATCATTTCAATGATGCCGTGTCCTAAGAGAAGTCCTACCACCAGACCAAAGATTTCAAACGCCATGGGACTGTAGGACAAACTGCGAAATACCAGTCCGAAAGTAAGGGAAATAGGCACCAGCATAATAATTTTCAAGGGCTGTTTGATACCGGAAAATGCCATGGCTTTTCCCGCTGCCTCAGAGCCACGTTTCCGGTACAGCACATAGCCGACTGCCATGAAAATCACAATCAGAACCAGGGTTTTGGGAAGGGCTGACCAGCTGGCATTCCCCGCAATGGTCTTGTACATGCCCTCGTCCAGCACCGCTCTTCCGTCTGCCCAGCTTACTTTGGATACAAACCACACCCAGATGGCGATAGGTGATGTCCACAGCTTTTCTAGGGACAGGGAATCATCCGACAGATAGGAATAATGGTTAAAAAAGCTGGAAAGATGCTCCTGCACCAAAAGCCGCATCAGCAGTTCATATCCCGCCAGCACTGCGGTACCCAAAAGGGTTACCACCGTATTTCCGGTGAGCATCGCCGCCACCAGGGTCACTGCAAAACCAGCAAGAAATCCCACCAGATTAAATGCCACATCCAACATTGCCCAGGCAAAAAAAGTACCGCTCATGCAATGAAACAAGGCTGCAATTCCCAGTGCCAAAAGAACACAGAGCAGGTGAATCACGGCATACATGAGAAAACTGTTTGTGACAATCACCCAGAATCTCCGGCTTTTGCTCACCGGAACGCTGTGATACAAATCTACTTTTTTCCGGTTATTCAGATAGGAAAAGCCCTGGAGTGCCGCCAGCACACCAAAGATGACTGCCAGTACCACCGGCAGGGTGGAAACACCCAACAGGCTGTTTAAACAGGTAAAGATTCTGGTTTCACTCACTGTTCCGGAGGACATCCGTATGTCATTGATTCTGTTGTTGGACAGCACCATGGCAACCGCCACCGGATACTGGAAAACCTGAATAAGAAGCAGAAGTAATGGATACCACATCCTGCGTTTCATATTCTCTCTCATACTAATTAAGAATGAGTTTCTTGATGTCATAACCGATTACCTCCGTCTCACTGATAAAGATTTCCTCTAAGGATAAAGGCAGAATCTCGCAAAAAATTGTGTCCACCGATGCCAGCAGATTGGTAACATCCTCCCTGGAGCCACGGGCTGTGATCGTGACAAGAGCACCTCTGTGGTCTACCTTCATCACATCCAGTTTCTGCATAATCTCCTGTTCCGCTTCCTTATTAGAAAATACACACTGCACCTTCTGGATATTGCACTTCATATCTTCCAAATCTTTGGAAAGCAGTACGCCGCCCTTATGTAACAGCCCCACATGATCGCAAATGTCCTCTAATTCCCGTAAATTGTGGGACGCGATGATCGGAGTCAGTCCCCGCTCCTCCATCTCGCTGGCGAAAATAGATTTCACACCCTGGCGCATCACCGGGTCAAGTCCGTCAAAGGTTTCATCACAAAAAAGATATTTGGTGCCGGAACAGATACCCAGAAGCAGAGCCGCCTGTTTTTTCATACCCTTGGAAAAGGTGTTAATCTTCCGTTTTTTGTCCAATTCAAAGTGCTCTAAATACTGATAAAACTTTTCCTTATTAAAATTCTCATAAATACTGCTGTAGTAATGCTCCATATCCTGTAAGGTCGCATTACTGAAAAAATACGGTTCATCAGGAATAAAGAAGAACAGCTTTTTGGATTCCACGCTGTCATAGACTTCCTTTCCATCAATAAGAATCTCACCGCCATCCGGCTTTAACACTCCTGTGATCATCCTCATAATGGTACTTTTTCCGGCGCCGTTGGTTCCAATCAGTCCAAAGACACAACCCTCTTTTATTTTTACGCTGACATCGTTCACTGCCACAATATCGTCAAAATGTTTATTCACATGTGTCAGTTCGATCATGATACTCCACCCGCTTTCTCAAAAATTTCGTTGACGATTTGCAATAATTCTGCTTTCGTCACCCCTGTTTCCATCGCCTGTACTGCCTTCGTCTTAAATTCCTCCAGCTGCTGGTTTCGGCGTTTTTCCTTCAATTCTTCATCGTAAGAAACAAAATTTCCCCGGCCTTTCACCGTATAAATATATCCACGCCGTTCCAATTCCGCATAGGCTTTCTGAATGGTATTGGGGTTGATGGACAAATCCATCGCCAGGCTTCTCACAGAGGGCATCTGTTCCTGTGGCTTCAGAACTCCCCGTTCGATCAGCACCTGAAATCGTTCTACAATCTGCTCATATAAAGGGCGATTATCCTTATAATCAATGACGATCACACAAGCGTACCTCCTTCTATCATTTGGTGAATTTAAAATAGCATGCTAAGTGTATTATGTCAAGTGGTACACTTAGTATGCTATGAAAATTTTATTATTTTTACAAAAACATCATGGTGGAAAGAATTGACTTTTATTTTCAGACCCGATAAACTAAAATAAATTTGAATAGTTTATGATAGTAACCCGTTAACCGATTACAGAAAGAGCGAGGTCAGATTGAATAAAAACCTGTTACTGAATAAAAAACTCAAAGAAAAAATTGACGAATCCATCAATGCAGTGGTTCCCATTACTGTCATTGTACTGTTGCTCAGTATTTTCATCGTGCCCATGGAAACGGGTACCATTGCCATGTTTCTGGCAGGTGCCTTCATGCTGATTATCGGCATGGCTTTCTTCCAACTGGGTGCAGAGATGTCCATGACTCCCTTAGGTGAGGGTGTGGGCTCCCAGATCATGAAAACCAGACGGCTTTCCATTCTGGTTCTCGTCTGCTTTGTGATGGGAGTAATCATCACCATCGCAGAACCGGATTTACAGGTTCTCGCCAATCAGGTTCCCTCTATTCCAAATGAAACCCTGATCTGGACTGTCGCCCTGGGTGTTGGTGCCTTCCTGGTCGTTGCTGTTCTTCGTATTCTCTTTAAATTACAACTTTCTCTTTTACTTTTTATTCTGTATATTGCCATATTTCTACTGTCTTTCGTGGCTCCTTCCGCTTTTATCTCGGTGGCATTTGACTCCGGCGGTGTGACCACAGGTCCCATGACCGTTCCCTTTATTATGGCAATCGGTGTAGGTCTTTCTTCCACCAGAAGTGATAAAAATGGCTCCAGCGACAGTTTCGGTCTGGTATCTCTCTGCAGTATCGGTCCCATTGCTATGGTGCTTTTATTGGGTATCTTTTATCACCCCACCAGTGCATCTTACAACGCTACTGATATTCCCGATGTGGTGACCATGCAGGATGTGATGCGCCAGTTTGTACATATGCTCCCCGATTATGCCAAAGAAGTCTTCTCCTCTATCTTACCGGTTCTTGTGGTCTTTCTGCTGTTTCAGCTTACCACCCGGCGATACCACAAAAACCAGGTGATCAAAATGTTCATGGGCTTTTTATACACCATCATCGGTCTGGTGCTGTTTCTCACCGGCGTCAACGTAGGCTTTGCCCCCGTGGGAAGCCTGCTGGGCAGCAGTCTGGCATCCCGTTCCTGGAAATGGGCACTGGTTCCCATCGGTGCCCTGATCGGTTATTATATTGTAAAGGCGGAGCCTGCAGTGCAGGTGTTAAACAAACAGGTGGAAGATGTCACCAACGGCTCCATTTCCCGTAGCGCCATGAATGCCTGTCTCTCCATTGGTGTGGCTTCCTCCGTGGCACTCGCCATGGTCCGTGTTCTCACCGGGCTGAATATTTACTTTTTGTTGATTCCCGGTTATATCATCGCGCTGGTATTAACCAGGTTTGTTCCGAAAGTATTTGTAGGTATTGCATTTGACTCCGGTGGAGTTGCCAGTGGTCCCATGACATCCACCTTCCTGCTGCCTCTCGCCATGGGAGCCTGCACCGCCGTCGGTGGAAATGTGGTTACCGATGCCTTTGGTGTGGTTGCCATGGTTGCCATGGCTCCTCTGATTGCTATTCAGATTATGGGGGCATGGTATCAGATAAGCCAGAAGAAAGCTTATGCGACACCTGCCATTGCCAATATTGACGACAACATTATCATTGATATGGAGGAGGAATAGGCATGGATTTTATAAAACACAATACCCCACATAACCCCACATTCCGTTGTCTGGTCATTATTGTAGATGCCAACATCCGCAGCTGCCTGGCTGAGTTTCTCGCAGACTCCAATGTCCCCCTCTACTATCAGATGCACGGTATTGGCACCGCAAATTCCGATTTTTTAAACCTCTGTGGCCTGGGAGACACCAACAAAGCCATTATGATCTGCTTTGTACCAAAGCATCGTACCAGGATGCTGCTTGCAGAGATGAACCAGGCACTACAGCTCCACAAAAAAGGAACAGGTATCGCCATCAGCATCCCCTTAAGTGGTGTGCAGGGGTGGCTCTATAAATTGTTAAGTACCACCGATCCGGAACAGAGTGAATTAGGATTCGAACATGAGGTGAAAAAGATGAGTGAAACGATTACACATGCAATGATTCTGGTAACTGCCAAACAGGGCTACAGCGATGATATCATGCGTACTGCAAGAGCCGCAGGTGCCACTGGTGGCACCATTTTAAAGGGACTGCGCTGCAGTCCGGCTGAGGTTGCTACCCATTTCGGCATTTCCCTTCAGGATGAGCAGGAAATCGTTGCCATCGTCGTGCCAAAGGAAAAGAAAACCGAAATTATGACAGCCATCAGCAATCAGCATGGCATCAACACTCCCGCTCAGGGAATCGTTCTCTCCCTGCCAGTGGATGCCATTATGGGATTATAAAGAGGCATAAACATTCTTTTCCAGGACATACTTTCATTATAAATCTTTATCTATCTGCTTTCCCGAAAGGATCATTATAATGAAAATAACTGCTTCTGTGAAAGAAAATCAAACTTATTTCGATAAAAGACTTCAAGTTGATCAAAGTTTTGATCTCATCAGCCGTCCCCTTCAAGTCGGTGGGCGGGATGCCGTTCTCTATTTTATTAACGGTTTCTGCGGAGAAGATATCATGCAGAAAATGCTCCAGTATTTTCTGGGAATAAAGGCAACGGAAATGCCCCGGGATGCTGAACGCATGATCCGTACCCTGGTTCCCCATGTAGAGGTTTCGCTCTCCGATGACTGGGATTTTCTCACCCACAATGTTTTGTCCGGCCTGGTTCTCCTTCTGATTGACGGCTACACCGAAGGGATTATCATTGATGCCAGAGATTACCCCGCACGCGGTGTGGATGAACCGGATAAAGACAAGGTTCTGCGTGGTTCCAAGGATGGTTTCGTGGAAACCGTTATCCAAAACACCGCTCTCATCCGGCGCCGTATCCGCAGTACCGATCTCCATCTGGAAATTCTCAATGCAGGTAAAAGTTCTGAGACCGATATCGTTCTATGCTATATGGACTCCCGCGTGGATCATGACTTTCTGGAAGAAATCCGGAAGCGAATCCATAATATCCAGGTGGATGCTCTTACCTTAAATCAGGAAAGTCTGGCGGAATGCATCTATCACAGGCGATGGTATAACCCTTTTCCCAAATTTAAGTTTACGGAGCGCCCCGACACGGCTTCCGCGCAGATCCTGGAAGGAGATATTGTCATTCTTGTGGACAACTCTCCCTCCGCCATGATCCTCCCCACCAGTATTTTTGACATGCTGGAGGAAGCGGACGATTACTATTTTCCCCCGGTCACAGGCAGCTATCTGCGGATCGCCCGCTTTCTCATTGCTCTGATGACCTACCTTCTGACCCCGACTTTTTTATTATTTACCATGTATCCTCAATGGCTTCCCTCCGGTTTTTCCTTTATCCTGGTACAGGATACCGTGAACATTCCACTCCTTGCCCAGTTTCTTTTACTGGAACTGGCCATTGACGGTCTGAAGCTGGCCGCCATCAACACCCCTAATATGCTCAGTACACCGCTTTCCGTCATGGCGGCACTGGTGCTGGGGGAATTTTCCGTCAACAGCGGCTGGTTCAATGCGGAGGTCATGCTCTACATGGCTTTTGTGGCCATCGCCAACTACACCCAGAACAGCTATGAACTGGGCTATGCCATGAAATTCATGCGTATCATTACCTTGATCACCACCTCTTTTTTGGGCGTATGGGGCTATATCGGGGGAATCATCTTTACCTTCTGCTGTCTGCTGTTTAACAAGACCATCACCGGGCGAAGCTATCTCTATCCCCTGATTCCCTTTGATGGAAATATGCTATGGAAACGGCTGATCAGGCGGCGGCTGCCCGGTTCCTATCCGCCGCCTGATCCGGATTTGAAAAACCACTAACGCTTCGTTTTGCAGGGTATTCCTTTCTTATACAACAAAAGGGACAGATTCTCATCCATCCCCTCACTCTCTGACTATTCTACTGAATACCTGTGCTGCCAAATCCGCCTCTGGCAGGTCCGTCAAGACTTTCTACTTCGTCAAACACAATTCTTGGCTGATGTTTCTGAATACGGAACTGGCAGATTCTGTCATTCACATGAATCCGGGTATCCCGCACTGCATATACCGGATAGCGGTAGACATCATCATTGCCGCAGTAGGTTTCATCGATGACACCGATGCTGTTGGTCTGAATGATTCCAAAATTCTTAAAGGTGGAACTGCGAGGTGCAATGATGGCCTCATAACCTTCCGGCAGCTTCAGGGAAATTCCGAGGTTGATCAGCCTGAAGTCACCCTTTTTTAACTCCACATCCTCTGCGGCACGCAGATCAATCCAGTCACTCTTTCCGTCCACATAAGTCAGTTTATCAATTTTATCCGTATGATATTTGATTTTGATCGTCTCAGTCATAATTCAAGATTCTCCTTTTATTCCCCACAGCCGCAGGGCATCACTTCCTCTTTGCGCTTGATCTCCCGGTCATATTCCGGGCAATGCAGCCATACCTGTCCGGAGGGATTCTGCAATGTCCGTTTGACATCAATCACACGCTGGTTTCTACTGCCTTTCCAACGCAGGGTATTATCCTTTTCTTCTACTACAAACTCACCGTCTACCACCACATCCAACAGGTGCATTAACGGATCGTTCCTGATTTCCTCCCACAGGGAACCTGTATATAACCAGATCGTTTTCTTCGGATATCTCTCACGGATCTCTCTGGCCAGTTCCCTCACACCTGCGATATTGGCAGGATGCAGCGGATCTCCTCCACTGAATGTGATACCGCTGATATAGCTTTTATCCAATTGTTCAAAAATTTCCTGTTTTGCAGCCTCGTCAAATAAAAGCCCGCCTTCCGGATCCCAGGTGATCGGGTTCTGGCACTCCTTGCAGCAGTGGTCACAACCGGATACCCACAACACAACCCGTAGGCCGTCACCGTTTAGCATGTCTTCCTTCGTTATATTATGATATCGCAATACTCTATCCCCCGTTTGCTGATTTGAGTTGTAATGCCTACATGGATTTCCGCTCCGCAATCTCTGCCATCTTGGCATCGGAAAGCCTGGTATCTCCATGTACTCTGGAATATGCCAGATAACCATTCATACGGTCGATCTTGGTAAGATTTCTGCTGCCGCATTTCGGGCATACATCCATCTCCAGCTCCTGGTGTCCACAATCATCACAGTAGGCCAAAGATAAATTGACACCCTCGTAAAATCCCATGTCCATAGCACGATGCACCAGTGTTTTGATGGCCTCCGTATTATAACCGATGGGATATTTCACATACTGGATCTTACCTCCATTACACAGCTCCCAGAAACGGTATTCCTTATCCTGTTTCTCAATGGGAGTGATATCTTCTGTCACATGACAATGGAAGCTGTTGGATACATACTCCCTGTCTGATACGCCCTCCACAATGCCATATTTCGCACGGAACTGTTTTACCTGAAGTCCGCAGAGATTCTCTGCAGGAGTTCCGTAAATGGCATAAAGATTACCATCTTCCTCCTTAAATTCCGCTACTTTCTGATTGATATGCTCCAGTACCTCCATGGCAAACTGCCCGTCTTCCACCAGGGACTTTCCATTGTATAATTCCTGCAATTCATTAAAGGCAGTAATACCAAAGCTGGCTGTGGCTGTCTTTAGGATCGGCTTAATCTTGTCATGCAGCTGCAGATGTCCACCCAGGAACCCACCCTCACAATAAGCCAGAGGGTTCGTAGATGCCCGCATCTCACCCAGGTACGCATAGGTACGAAGGTGCAGCTGGCGGATCAGATTCAAATAGTAATCCAGAACTTCATAAAAATCCTTACTCTCTTTTCTTGCCTTTGCAAGAATCATGGGTAAGTGTAAAGACACGGCGCCAATGTTAAAACGTCCCACAAATACCGGTACATCCTTCTCATCTGCAGGATGCATGCCGCCTCTCTCATACCAGGGAGACAGAAATGCCCGGCATCCCATGGGAGAAATCACCTTGCCATACTGCTTGTACATACTGGCAATATAACCCTTCCCTGTAAGACTGAGCCAATCCGGGTACATGGTCTTGGCCGAGCACTCAATTCCTGCCTCGAATACATCCTCAAGAGGGCATCCCTCTCCATGGAGATTCCCATCATATAAGAAGACGATCTTCGGGAAAAGAACCGGTTTTTTGTGATCACTTTTTCCCTGTCCCTCCCGTCTCACATTCAACAATTTAATGGATGCCATCTTGGCAAACCTTCCGGTGCCAAGTCCTGCTGTCACCGTGATAAAGGGATAATCACCCCGGCTGCTGGCTACGGTATTGAACTTGTATTCCCAACCCTGGAATCCCTGTTCCAACTCCTTCTCCACATCCTTGACGGCCTGTTCTTCCGCCTTATCCTGTGGAACTCCCAGCTTCCTATATTTCTCTATATCCTTCGCATAGGACTTTTCTGCGTAGGGCTCCAGAATCTTATCTACTTCCGGTACTGTAAAACCACCGTACTGCTGACTGGCTGCACTCAGCACAATATCACCGATGACATCGAAAGCGACATCCAGAGTCTTTGGCTCATTGTACCAGATATTTCCCATCTCAAAACCGCCGGTAAGCACACTCTTTACATCAAATAAACAGCAGTTCATGGTATCCCGGCGGGCTGACATATCATGGACATATATATAGCCATCACGGCATGCCTGGATTTCTTCCGTAGTCATGAAGAATTTCTGATACAGTTCCTTATTAAATTGATTAAAAATCAGGCTTCTCTTGGTGGACACCAGTGCTGAATCCGTGTTGGCATTTTCCTTGTCACCGATGTACATGATGGACTGGCTCTTTTTGTATACATCATCCATCATGCGGACAAAATCCTGTTTATAGTTCCGGTAATCCCGGTAACTTTTGGCAACAAGGGGTCTGGTGGCCTCCAGTGCAGACTCCACGATATTGTGCATCACAGGGATGGGAATCTGTTCATCTCCCAGCTCGTCCACTTTATCTACAACGATCTGACAGATGCGGCGCTTCTCCTCATCGGTAAATTTGGTCAATGCACGATAGGCACTTTTCCCCACGGCATTGATCACCTTCTGTACATTAAATGCTTCCAGGCTTCCATCCTTTTTAATGACCTTTACATCCTTTTTCGGATGATATTTCAATGAATAATCCACTGTTTCACGCTGTTTTAAGTCTGCTGCTTCTCCCATGAGATAATCCCTCCTAATATGCTATATGTTGAAATATACCGCCAGATATATACAATATCTAGTGGTATTATTCAGCATAGCAAATTGAGGGGTCAATGTCAATAGCTCTTACTCTATAAGATCCTGCAAATATTTCCTGTATTCGAGACGCACACTTTCCGGGGAAAGGATCTGCACCTGTTTTCCGATGCCTGCAAGCCATCCAAAAAATTGTCCGCTCACCGCTACCGGCACCCGGACGGAAAAATGCTGCTCGTCTCTCTTTCGGATACTGACTTCTTTTCCAAAGCGGTCTACCATTACTCCGAGAAGATGATTTTCAAATTGCAGAGTCAGCATTTCTTCTCTTCCGCCATACATATTAAAGGTTCGATTACAATACTGTGCCACATCGAAATCAGCAAATGCCTCCTGTCCCCTTCTCTTCTCGTGATTCAACCGGATCGTTCCCATCTTGTCCACGCGGTAATGCTTGATCTTGCACTCCTCTTCATCGTAGGCAATCAGATAATAATTTTCTGCATTCCATGCCAGGGACCAGGGACTGACCACATATTCATGACCGTTTCTCCTGGGCTTCAGTTTTTTTTGCAGATTCCAGTCCAGATAGGTAAAACAGATCTGGCTTCCTTCGTTTAGTGCCTGATGGATCTGATCCACACTGTCATAAATTTCTTCGTTGCTTGCCTTCACCCGGCTGGCCACATAGACCTGGCGCTGCAGCTGTCTGCCATCGTATCTGTTGGCAAAAGTTTCCAGCTTGTGGATCAGTTCCTCGGATTTTGATTTCGTGATAAACCGGGACGACTGCACCACATCCACCAGAACTTTTAATTCCGGCAGGGTAAAGGTTCTGTTTGCCAGGTAATAGCCGCTGTTTCCTCTTCCCTTTTTCTGAACCACTCCGATTCCGAATTCTTTCAGCCGCTGCATATCATCATAAATACTCTTGCGCTCTGCACTGATTTCATATTCCGACAGTTTCTCAATCAATTCCGCTGCGTTTAAAGGATGTTCCTCATCCGTCTGCTCCCAGAGAATTTTGATCAGATACAGGATTTTACTTTTCTGATTATATGATTTGGACATGGGATTTTCCTCCTAGGAATGAGCTACCAGTGCCAATACATCCGGCAGGCTTCTGATTTCATAAGTCACCGGAATTTCCCTATCCCCTGGTTTTTTCTTCGGATTATACCAGCAGGTGGCAATTCCGGCATTTTGGCCTCCCTTCATATCGCTGGAAAGGGAATCTCCGATCAGCAGCACCTGCCTGGGATCCACTTCTCCCAGCGTTTCAAAAACTTTATGAAAAAAGACCGCTGAAGGTTTCTCCGCACCGATCTCTTCTGAAATAAACAGACCGTCCATGAGCTTTTCCAGCTTTGACAGATGTATCCGGCTCTTCTGAGTGTCCGTCACGCCGTTGGTGACCACGTACTGCCGCAGTCCCAGATCTTTACATGCTGCTACGACTTCCCATGCATCCTCAAACAAAAAAGCAGATGCCGAAAGTTCTTTATTATAAGTAAGTCTGAACTGTACCGGATCCAGGTCCTGAATCATAAGGGTTTCAAACAATGTCCGGAATCTTCCTACCAGCAATTCCTGCCGTGTCACTTCCCCCAGTTCCAAACGTTTCCAGTAGCCTTCGTTTATTTTGGAATAGAGGGAAACCACATCATCCCCCACACTGCGTCCGTATTTTGCAAAACTTTTTAACAACGCATTTCTCTCACATTTTTTAAAATCCAGAAGGGTGTCGTCCAGATCCCAAAAAAGAATGGTATAGTTTGCCATTTTCGTTATTCCTCATCTTTATCCGGTAATAATGCTGCTTTTGCCAGCTGATCTGCCTCCTCGTTATAAGTATCTCCTGTGTGGGCTGCAATTTTCCGAAAGGTTATCTCGCAGGTTTTTCCGCTCTCTTTCATGAATGCCGCATATTTTTGCGTCAGCTCGTTCTTCGCTTTCCATCCGCCGGTGGCCCACATCTCGATTCCCATATAATCATAGCAGATTTCTAACGTTCCATACCCTGCTTTCTGTGCCCACTTCACTGCATACATGGCGCCTAACATTTCCCCTGCCACGTTACGCAGTGCCACACACTCCGGGCTGCTTCCTCCTCCGTTTTTACGAATGATCCTGCCCCCAGGTACCAGAAGCACACAGCCATATGCATAACGTCCCAGATTCCCGTCAAAACTGCCATCCACATAAGCAATCAGATGGTTACACTCCTTTTGGGGAGACTGACCTTCCTCTTTCAGATACGCCTCTGCTTCCTTCCGGGAAGCAAAGCTTTTATATTGAGCCCCACTGAATCCATCCACCGATGCCTTACATGCCTCCCAGGTTTCATAGATTCCCGGCTTTTTCCCTTTTTTTACCGCATAAAACTTCTGTTTTGCCATTACCACTTTCCTGTCTGCAGAAATTGCTCTGCCCGTTTCTCCGCTCTTACCGTAATTTCCTTTTCAAATCCCATCATGTCTAACAGCTTAATAGCATTCCGGCTGGTGGCCTCTCCTTTTTGAATCGCATAGGTGAAATGAATCTGCGTTCCGTCAAAATCTTCGGAGAAATGATAATTTTCGTACTCTCCACATAACAGTTTCGTCAATTCAATATCATGGGTAGCTGTAAAGCAAAGAAGATTCTGTCCGGCCAGATAATGAAGAATTTCCACAGAAGCTGCGATACGTTCCACGGTATTGGTTCCCCGAAGTACCTCATCCACAAAACAAAGCACCGGTGTGTTCTCTGCCTGTGCTCCGTCAAGAATCCTCTTTAATGCCTTGATTTCTGCCATATAATAGCTTTCTCCGGAAAGCAGGTCATCCTGTAGTGCCATGGAGGAATAAATGCGGAAAAAGCTTGCCTGATAAACTTCTGCCAAAACCATGTGGACAGACTGTGCCATCAGTGCGGCAATGGCAACGGTTTTTAAAAATGTGGATTTCCCGGAAGCATTGGAGCCGGTGATCAGGACATTTCTTCCGGTTTCCACAGAGTTGGAAACCGGCTGTTCCAACAGGGGATGTACGCTTTTTTGAAGATGGATTTCCCTATTCCCTATAAACACCGGAATGCAATATACCTGTTCCTTCTGTCTTAGGTATTCCCGATAGCACTGAATCGAGATGGACGCATCCAGCTGTCCCGCCGCGGTCATCATAATCTCTATCTGGGGCAGATGTCCACGCACCTGACGCAGCATCTGATTGAATTTTAAAATATCCAGATGAAACATCATACGGATATAGTCCAGTACCAGTTCCACCGGATCGCTGCTTCCACCCATTCTGGTGGGGGACAAAATCAAATGGGAATTTCTCCGGTATTTCTTAAACGCCTTTACCTGTTCCATAATAAGCCGGGCATCCTCCCGAAGAATTTCTTCCTCTTGATTTTTAAGCAGCCCTGCCACCTGCTCTGCACCCTCAATCAACCGTAATAAATAAGAAAAGCTGGCAATATAAGGATCGATCTCTCCCTTTTGTTTGAAATACCGCAGGAAGTTAAAAAGGACTCCGGCGATCATTCCCATCACTCCGATACCCACGTTTACAAAACACAGGGGAATCATCCCCAAAATAAGAAGGTCGACTGCCACCGATAACACACCATTTCGCTCTCCCAGATTGTCCAACAGATCCAGATAATCCCAGATCGCATATTTTCCACTTCGACCCACCTTTAAAAACTGCATCTGCAGTGGCAGACGCACCTGCTCCTTCCCCATGGCGCAGATCCGTTTTTCCCGCTGTTTCAAGGTCTCTTCTTCGTAGCAGGGAGTCCGCAGCATGTAGTATAGAAATTGTTCTCCCACACTGCTGTCTGTATAATCCATTTTTTTGAATACTTCATCCATTCCCAGATCATTCCAGGTTATGTCATCAATTCCCCTTGGATCTTTATGTCGTACATAGTAGGAATCAATGGTTCTCCATTCCTCCGCCTTATACTTTTTGGAGGAAGCTTTTCCATAATTGTCCCGGTGCTGCGCCTCCTGCCATCTCCAACGCTTTTTTTCATTGATGCGGTCTGCCACGGTGAGAAACAGAATAAAGGCCACAAAAAGCACTAGCAGCAGTTCATACTCCATCTTACTTTTCTAAAATCCTTTCCAGGGTCTTTTCTACTCCACGATAAATCTCCTCCGGTTGATCCTTTGTGTAGAAAGTACCATTTTCATATAAAATTCTTCCATGAATCATGGTCATGGCCACATTTTGTTTACTTCCGCTGTATACCAGATTCTTCTGGATATTATGGATCGGCTGCATATTGGGCTGATGCAGGTCAATACGGATCAGATCCGCATACTTTCCTTCAGCAAGGACATCGCTGTTGTCAAGTCCCATGGCTTTCGAGCCATTCACTGTTGCCATTTTCAAAACTTCCCTTGCATCCACGGCCGCTGCATCCTGCTCCTTTAATTTAGCCAGACCGGTCACCAGAAACATTTCACGGAACATATCCAGACAGTTATTGCTGGAAGGCCCATCCGTTCCCACTGCCACCGGAATTCCATCCTTCAAAAAATCGCTAATAGGAGCAATTCCGCTGGCAAGCTTTGTGTTGGATCCCGGATTGGTCACAATGGTAAGATTTCGTTTTTTAAAGATGGCACGATCCTCCGGTGTCAGATATACGCCATGATAGCCACCACCGCCATACTCCCACATACCAAGACTCTCAAAGAGCTGTGCCGGCGTGCAGCCGTAGCGCTCCACACAGCCTTCCACCTCTGCTTTTGTCTCTGAGATATGCGTAAATACCGGTGCCTTGTACTTCTGCGACAATTCTGCCACCTGGGCAAGCAGTTCTTTGGAAGTGGTATACTCTGCATGAAACCCCAGCATAAAACTGTTCAGTTCATCCTTGTGGTTTAATTTCTGATACCACTGCTCTAACAAAGGAATGGACTCACTGAAGTTATTCAGTCCCCCAACCTGCACGCACCGCATCCCCATATTGGAACAGGCATCTGCAATGGAATCCGGAGTGAGATACATGTCAAAGATAGCCGTCACTCCGGTGGTGAGATATTCCAGGATTGCCAACTCTGTGGCTGTATAAATATCCTCCGGTGTCAATTTCGCTTCCAGGGGAAAAATCTGTGTATTCAACCATTCCGCCAAAGGACAGTCATCCGCCAGAGAGCGCATCAAGGTCATCCCCGAATGGGTATGGGCATTCTTAAAGCCCGGCATGAGCAGATCCCCCTTGCAATCAATCTCACGTTGGAAGTCCTTGGGTGTATCCTCCCTGGCCGGCCCTACATAGGTAATTTGAGCTCCCTCTGTCCAGATTTCTCCTTGAAAGATCTCCTCCCCTTCCTTCATCGTTAAAATTCTTGCATGATATAGTCTGATTTTCATAAGTACCTCTCTTTTCTCCTGCAGAAAAAATATATGGAAGATCTTTTACCGCAGATTATCAGGTCCAAAACTCTGAGGCAGCAACTCGTCCAATGTCATCTGATGATAGTTTCGGATGGACTTCGCCGTGATCACCGTAAACTCCTGGGGATTCACAAATTCCCGAAGAACTTGTCTGCACACCCCACAGGGAAATGCGTATTGGGACAATTCCTGTCCTTCTTCGGTTACATCCTCTGTTTCCGGCCCTCCCACAATGGCAATCGCCTGCAAATTTCTCCCGGTCGTCCCCGGTTTCTTCTCGCTCACCGCCTTAAATACTGCCACCCGCTCCGCACAGATCGTTGGCCCGAAAGCTGCATTTTCAATATTACACCCGGTCACAATACTGCCATCTGCGCAAAGCAGTGCTGCTCCTACTTTATAATGGGAATAGGGGGTATAGGTATTTCTTCTGGCAAGAAATGCTGTCTCAATCAGTTGTTGACATAAAGTTTCTGTCAGTTCCATCTTTTGCCTCATTTCTGCGCACGCTTTTTGCGCATAACGAGTTTGTGTCAAGCACGCGCAGACACAAATCTCGCGATTGAAAAATTCTATTTTTCAATCTTCCTACCCTTAAAATTTCTTAATGGACTCCGTTACCAGTTTCTTAAATAAAGGTGCCACTCTGTTGGCTGTTTCCTGCACTTCCTGATGGGTGATAGGCTGCTCCAGCATACCGGCTGCCAGATTACTGATACAGGAGATTCCGCAAATCTTCATTCCCATATGATTGGCCGTGATCGCTTCCACAACGGTGCTCATGCCGGCTGCATCTGCTCCCAGTGTGCGGAGCATCCGAATCTCTGCCGGAGACTCAAAGGAAGGTCCAGTCAGCTGAACATAAACACCCTCCTTCAAGGGAATCTCATTCGCTGCCGCCGTGTCACGGATGGTCTGCTGTAAGTCTTCATCATATACGTGGCTCATATCCGGGAACCGAAGTCCGAATTCTTCTTCATTGGGTCCGATTAACGGATTGGGTGCAAAACAGGAAATGTGATCTTTAATCAACATCAGTGTTCCTGCGTCAAAGTCAAAATTGATCCCTCCCGCTGCATTGGTAAGAAACAAAATCTCTGCTCCCATCCGATGCATCAGTCTGGCAGGAAGCACCACATCCGATACTGCATAGCCTTCATAATAATGAACACGCCCCTTCATGCATACCACCGGAACCTCCCCCACATAACCAAAGATAAATTTTCCGGCATGACCGGGTACTGTGGAAACAGGAAATCCCGGAATTTCCTTATAAGGGATCTCAGCCTCCACCTGAATATCATCTGCGTAATCTCCCAGTCCCGAACCCAGTACCAGCGCCACCCTGGGAATAAAGGGAATCCGGTCTTTTATACTTTCATAACATGCTTCACATTTTTCAAAATGAATGCCCATAATCTCTCCTACCTTTCTTTTCCTGTCAAAATATACTTTATTATAGCACATTACTCCTTCCGATGAACAGGAAAAAGTGCCGTCCTCAGGCGACACTTTTCTATTGGAACTCCCTTATATGATAATACAGACCATCCCTCCGTTACTGTCGTTCACAATCTTCTGCATGGTATCCTGAAGCTTCACCTGGCTTTCTTCACCGATCATGGCAATCTTTCCTGCAATTCCGTCCTCAACCAGCTGTTCAATGGTTTTACCGAATATATTCGTCTCCCAGATGCCGTTTTCCGATTCCTTTGCCTCATCAATATACTGAATCAGATCCTGGGCCTGTTCCTGTGTTCCCACAATTGGCGCGATCTCCGTCTCTATATTAGCCCGGATCATATGAATGGAAGGACTGTTGGATTTAATTTTTACTCCGAATTTGTTACCATGACGAATCAGTTCCGGTTTGTCGAGAAGAATTTCATCCCTCTCCGGTGTTACCACACCATATCCTTTCTGACGCACACTGTCAATGGCATGAAGAACTTTACTGTATTCTTTCTTCATGTCCGTAAGTTCCCGAATGACAGAAATCAAATGGTACTCTCCCTTGACTTCTACCCCCATCAATTCTGACAACATTTCATAGTAAAACCGTTCATCCACATCCACGTGAAGCACTACACGCCCCTGTGCCATGTCAATCCGATCAACCTTACACCGTTTCACATAGTCACTGGCAAATTCCGGCCGATTCTCCATCACATCCCGCATTTTATTTAAATTATCCATGATCTCACGCACATGGGATAACAAATCCATTTTCAGCTTATGTTCCATTGGAAGCATTTCCACCCACTTGGGCATATAAAACTCCATCAGCATAATGGGAAATTCTTCCAGCACTCTCTGAAGAATCAGTTCCACATCCTTCTTCTCCATTCGCTCGCAGTTCATCACCGTCACGGTAACTCCGTATTTATCGCCAATTTCCCGTGCTATCTGTCTGGTTGATTCCGCCTCCGGCGTACTGCTGTTCAAAATTACCAGAAACGGTTTTTTCAATTTCTGAAGCTGTGTAATGGTTTTTTCCTCCGGCACCCGATAATTTTCTCTGGGCAGTTCTCCAAAGCTTCCATCCGTGGTCACTACAATTCCCACCGTGGAATGATCTCCGATCACCTTACCGGTTCCGATCTCTGCAGCCTGGGTAAAAGGAATTTCCTGGGTAAACCAGGGTGTTTTCACCATTCGCTCGCTCCCATCTTCCGTATGTCCTGCAGCACCCTCCACCATAAAGCCTACACAATCCACCAACCGAACCCGAATCCTGGTATCGTCTGCCAATTGGATCTGTGCAGCCTGTTTCGGAATAAACTTCGGTTCTGTCGTGGTGATTGTTCTTCCTCCAGAGCTTTGAGGCAGTTCATCCACCAGCTGTTGTTTTTCATGGCCTTCCGGCATATTGGGAAGAACGCAAAGATCCATAAATTTCTTGATAAAAGTGGATTTTCCGGTTCTCACCGGTCCTACCACTCCCAGATATAAAGCTCCCGCCGTTCTAGCCTGAATGTCGTGGTATAGATTGAATTCCCTGCTTTGACTTGCTTCCATAATAAAACCCCTTCCATTGTTGTAACATTATATGGAAGGGGGCTTTTATTTAGACCAACTCTATTCAACTTTTTTCTAATCTTTTCACCAGCTCTGCGTAGCAAAAAGAATAGAATATGTACCTAAGTACCATATTGTTCACAGATTGTTAACAAATTAAGTGTATTTTATTTACAATTGTATTATATTATAATAAGCAGAAGAAAAAAGTTTTTTCTTACAATACTTTTTCATACTCCCCCCTTTTTATGAACTCCGGATCTGCCAATCCGGAGTTTTTTATTTGCTGTTTATCTTCTTGGAAACGCAGAAAACAAGCCTGTTTCCGTCGGTTTTGCACTTTTATTATTCGTCAGGAACAGGCTTGTTTTAAATATTTAATTCAAACAGTTTGTTTTATCAGAAATTATCCAACAATTCCTGGTAAAAATTGGGATAATCCTGTCGTTCACGTTCTTCGAAGTCGATGGCAGTTCTGGGATGCTGATTCAAAATACCGGTGAGCAGGTATGGTACATCGTAACCCCACTTCACACCCTCTGCTCTCAGTTTTGTAATGTGTTTCTCAATAAAGATGAGAATGGGCATGATATTGTACCGGGGATTTTTCAGAAATCCCAACAGCAATTCGCTGGGGCAGTTGCCTGCGCCCCGTCCTAAGGAGCTGACGGTGGAATCCAGGTAGCAGACACCGTTGATAATTGCCTCAATGGTATTGGCAAAGGCAAGCTGCTGGTTATTGTGGGCATGGATACCGATTTTTTTATTGTACTTTTCACCGATTGCCATGTATTTCTCGGCCAGACGGATGATCTGCTCCGGATAGAGGCTGCCGTAGCTGTCCACCAGATAAATAATATCCACGTTGGACTGTCCTAACATTTCTAATGCCGCATCCAAATCCACTTCACTGGCTTTGGAAACCGCCATGATGTTGCAGGAAACCTCGTAGCCCTTCTTCTTCGCATCCTCAATCATATCAATGGCTGCGGGAATGGTATTGATATAGGTAGCAACCCGGATCATATCAATGGGGCTGTCCTTCCTGGGCAGGATGTCCGTTTTGTAGTCACATCGTCCCACATCTGCCATGACGCTGATTTTCATATCCGTTTTGTTGTCTCCCACAATCTCCCGGATATCCTTGTCATTGCAGAATTTCCACTTACCGAACTTCTTTACATCAAAGAGCTCCTTGGATGCCTTGTAACCAAATTCCATATAGTCCACACCGGCTTTTAAGTTCGCCAGATACAGGTCTTTCACGAATTCATCGGTAAAATGAAAGTCGTTGGTAAGTCCACCATCCCGCAGGGTACAGTCTAAGACCCGGATATCCGGTGCATAGGACATTAAGGTACGATTATCTTTTCTCATGGGTCTACACTCCTTTTCGTAAAGTGGTCAGATTAAATGGTGAATTTGTGGAAACTCTTTTTTCCTTTCTTCACAAGGAATTCCTCGGCGCCGATTTCTTCTTTGGTGTAGGCTGCCTTTACATCGGTCACCTTTTCATTCTTCACGGTAACACCGCCCTGTTCGATGGCACGTCTGCCCTCGGTACGGTTGGTTACCATTTTGCCCTTTACCATCAGTCCGATTAAGTCAATTCTGCCATCCTTCAAATCCTCATCGGTAATCTGGGTGGTGGGTACGTTCTCGGTGCTGCCACCGCCTACGAACAGGGATTTGGCTGCGCTCTCTGCCCTGGCTGCCTCGTCATCGCCATGTACCAGTGCGGTGAGCTCTTTTGCCAGAATCTCCTTCGCCTGGTTCAACTGGCTGCCTTCCCATTTGTCCATCTCGTCAATCTGTTCCAGAGGCAGGAAGGTGAGCATCCGCAGGCATTTCAGCACATCGGCATCGCTGACATTCCGCCAGTACTGGTAAAACTCGTAAGGAGAAGTCTTATCGGGGTCAAGCCATACCGCACCCTTCTGAGTCTTCCCCATCTTCTTGCCTTCGGAGTTTAAAAGCAGGGTGATGGTCATCGCATAAGCATCCTTACCCAGCTTCTTACGGATCAGATCCGTACCTCCTAACATATTGCTCCACTGGTCATCTCCGCCGAACTGCATGTTACAGCCATATCTCTTGTACAGCTCCAGGAAATCGTAGCTCTGCATAATCATGTAGTTGAACTCCAGGAAGCTTAAGCCTTTTTCCATACGCTGTTTGTAGCACTCTGCACGAAGCATGTTGTTGACAGAGAAGCATGCCCCGATGTCACGGATAAATTCAATATAGTTTAAGTCCCTCAGCCATTCTGCGTTATTGACCATCATCGCCTTGTCCGGTCCAAACTCGATGAAACGGCTCATCTGCTTTTTAAAGCACTCACAGTTGTGGTCAATGGTGTCGGTGGTCATCATGGAACGCATATCGGTACGTCCGGAAGGGTCACCAATCATGCCGGTTCCGCCACCGATTAAGGCGATGGGCTTGTTACCGGCCTGCTGGAGACGTTTCATCAGGCAGAGTGCCATGAAGTGTCCCACATGGAGGGAATCTGCGGTGGGGTCAAAGCCAATGTAAAAGGTTGCCTTTCCGTTGTTGATCAGATCCCGGATCTGCTCTTCATCGGTCAACTGTGCAAGAAGTCCTCTTGCCTGTAATTCTTCGTAGATTTTCATAGTAGGGTTCCTCTCTTTCTAAATAACAATGAAATTCGCTGAGGACAACTTTTCAGTTAGAATAAAGAGATGTCTGTCAACTCTTTGTGCGCGAGCGGTATGCTGCGCATTCCTGGAAACAAAAAAGCCCATCCTCAAGCATTTACGCTTAAGGACGGGCTATACGCTCGTGTTACCACCTTAATTCACAAGCTGCTCACACAGCCTGCCTCAGTAAGTACAGAGACTGCTCTCGATACTCTCCCGCGATAACGTGCGGGTAACGTTGCAGCCTAATACCGGAATGGATTCGGTGCACAGCTCCGAGATGTATTCACACGGAAGTTCCCCTGCGCCTCTCATCCACCGGCTGCTTTCTGTAGGTTTTCCTTCTTGCTACTTGTTCTCTTCTCCGCTTTTTCCTATAAACTGATTTGTATTTTAATCGCTTTGGTCAGGGATGTCAACCCCCAAACTGCACTTTTTCCCATGGCGCAGGTTTCTTCAAAACCTTCTAACCTGTGCGTAACTCTCTCCAGTTTCTGGAATTTGATTTATTCTTCCCAGTCCACACCGGGATTCTCAATTTTTTTGTCCCGCAGCATCAGTTCCCTTACGGCAGCATCTGCTTTTTTATCCTCAAAAAGGACTTTATTTACCTGCTCAATAATGGGCATTTCGATGTGGTATTTCCTTGCCAGTCCCATGGCTGCTTTGGCAGAGTACACACCCTCCACCACCATCTGTACCTCGTCCATGGCCTCCTGCATGGTTTTACCCTGTCCGATAAGAATTCCTGCCCTGCGGTTTCTGGAATGCATGCTGGCACAGGTTACAATCAAATCACCGATTCCCGTAAGTCCATAAAAGGTCTCCGGTTTTCCCCCCATTGCCGTGCCAAGTCTGGCGATTTCATGGATGCCACGGGTGATTAGTGCTGCTTTGGTATTATCTCCGTATCCCAGTCCGTCTGCGATACCCGCTGCCAGAGCCACCACATTTTTTAAGGAGCCACCCAACTCGATGCCCAGCACATCCGCACTGGTATACACCCGGAACACATCGCTCATGAAGTAATTTTGCAGAGTCTCCGCCACCTTGCGGCTGTGTGCCCCTACCACAATACTGGTGGGAAGTCCCCGGCTTACCTCCTCCGCATGGGAAGGACCGGACAAAACAGCCACCTGTGCCTGAGGAATCTCCTGCTCAATAATCTCCGACAATGTCATATAAGTGCTGTCCTCGATTCCTTTTGCCACATTGACAATCATCTGTCCTTCTGCCACCAGAGGTGCCAGGCGTTTCGCCGTCACCCTGGTGTAGGCACTCGCCACCGCCATCACCAGTAAGTCCATGTCTTCCACGCCCCTGGCATCCTCGGTGGTATATACAATGTCCTCCGGCAGTTTCACGCCGGGAAGCATTTTATGCTCATGGTGTTCTTTTAAATATGCAATCTCCTGGGAAACGGCAGACCACACCGTCACCTGATGACCGTTCTTATGTAACAGAACTGCCAGGCCGATGCCCCAGCTGCCTCCTCCTAATATTGAAACCTTTGCCACTGTTCTCACTCCTTGTTCTTTTTAAATAAGTAGGTTTTGCGCTCTTCATGTTTCCAAAGCCGCACAACATTGGCACGGTGCTGATAATAAGCAAGGGCTGCCAGTGCAATGCCAATGCTGTACATTTCCATAAGCTGTGCCTGGGTCATTGCTCCCAGAATTCCCATCTGTCCACTGATGATCAGCTGGATTACAAATCCGGCATACACCAGAAGAGAGCCCAGAGATACGTAATGGGTTGTGAGAAAAGTTCCAAAAAAAAGAATCACTCCCACGGGAATAAAGGTGGGATGAAAGGACAAAATCAGGCCGGCTGTGGCTGCAATTCCCTTTCCTCCCTTGAAATTCATATAAAAAGGAAAATCGTGAGCCAGAATCACCCCTGCAGCTGCATACATTTTCAACAGATAAACCGTTTCCGGATGGGAGCCTTTAAATAACACTGTCACAATTGCCAGAGCCACCATGCATTTGGCAATGTCTCCCGCCAGTACAATGAGTCCTGCCCTGGTTCCAAAAACACGAAGGGTATTGGTAGTTCCCGCATTGCCGCTGCCATGCTGTCTGATATCAATACCATGTATTTTGCCATAGATATATGCTGTCTGGAGCAATCCGAAAGCATAACCGATTAAAAAGCTGTAAAGTCGTTCCACGTCTATTCATTTTCCTTTCTCTCGCGAATAATAAATTTCAGGGGCGTTCCCTGGAATCCAAAAGCTTCACGAATCTGGTTTTCGATATATCTGGTATAAGAAAAGTGCATCAGTTCCTTGTCATTGACAAAAATGACAAAAGTGGGCGGTTTCACCGCAACCTGGGTAATGTAATACAGACGCAGGCGTTTTCCCTTGTCGGTTGGAGGCTGCTGCATTGCCACTGCCTCGGACATAATCTCATTGAGGACACCGGTCTGTACACGCATGGCATGATTCTCGCTGACTGCTTCGATCAGATCAAAAAGTTTCGGCAGACGCTGCCCGGTCTGTGCAGAAATAAACAGGATCTCCGCATAGGGCATAAAGGAAAGAGTCTGACGCACCCTGGCAGAAAACTCGTTCACGGTCTTATTATTTTTCTCCACCGCATCCCACTTGTTCACGGCGATAATCATTGCTTTGCCCCGCTCATGGGCAATGCCCGCAATCTTCGCATCCTGTTCGGTGACACCCTCCACTGCATCAATGAGCAGAACCACCACATCGGCGCGTTCCACAGCGGAAACGGTGCGGACAATCATGTAATGCTCCAGTTCTTCTTTAATTTTATTCTTGCGGCGCAGTCCTGCGGTGTCAATGAACACGTATTCCTTTCCATTGTGACGGATTTCTGTGTCCACCGCATCTCTGGTGGTTCCGGCAATATCAGACACAATAAGTCGGTTTTCACCTAACAGCTTGTTGATGAGGGAGGACTTGCCCACGTTAGGCTTTCCTACGATAGCCACACGAATCCGGTCATCATCCTCTTCCTCTCCTGCATACTCCGGGAAATGCTCCAGCACCGCATCCAGCATATCTCCCAGTCCCAGACGGTTCACAGAAGAAATGGGGTAAGGCTCACCGATTCCCAGATTGTAAAACTCATACACATCCGGCATCAGCTTGTCAAAGTTGTCCACTTTATTGACTACCAGTACCACCGGCTTGTGGGATCGCCTGAGCATGTCTGCTACTTTTGCATCTGCATCTACCAGCCCCTGTTTCACATCCACCATGAACATAATCACATCCGCGGTATCAATGGCAATCTGAGCCTGCTCCCGCATCTGGGATAAAATGATGTCGTTGGAATCCGGCTCGATACCACCGGTATCAATCAGGGTAAAAGTGCGATCCAGCCAGCTGACATCCGCATAAATCCGGTCCCTGGTAATGCCTGGTGTGTCTTTTACAATTGCTATTCTTTCACCTGCCAGTACATTAAACAGAGTGGATTTCCCCACATTGGGACGTCCCACTACTGCCACGATCGGTTTGGATTTTTTCTTTGCCATAGTTATCTCCCTCTTTTTTACAAGGTTCTTTTAATTTTAGCTTATTTCAAAAATGTTGTAAAGAAGAATCACCGATTATTCTTGACGCATGCCCTGTCCAATGATATAAAATGTAATGTAATATCTTTACTTATATTTTACTGTACCGGAGGCCATTATGCCAAATTTAACTCAACTTGAACAGGCAATTCCCGTTGCACCATTAAAAATTGTAGCGTTGGATTCCGCCCGTGATCTTGGAAACAAAATCAACGACTATCTTGTAGATTTCCGCAAAGCAGTGAAGCATCGTGCTAAAAGCGATCCCGCTTTCCATGGCTATATCGAAGATACGTATCTTTTAGACTTCAAGGAGCCTCGTTTTGGCTCCGGCGAAGCAAAGGTGGAATTATCCGAGTCCATCCGTGGTAAGGATCTCTTTATTCTTCTTGATGTATGCAACCATAGCGTTACCTACAACATGCACGGCTATACCAACCACAAATCTCCTGACGACCACTATCAGGACTTAAAACGTGTCATCGCCGCAGCAAACGGCAAAGCACACCGTATCAATGTTATCATGCCTTTCATGTACGAGGGCAGACAGCATAAAAGAAGCGGCCGCGAATCTCTGGACTGTGCCTATGCATTAGAAGAGCTTTCCCTTATGGGTATGGACAACTTTATAACCTTTGATGCCCATGACCCCAGAGTACAGAACTCCACTCCCCTCTGCGGATTTGATAACTTCTCTCCCAACTACCAGTTTGCGCGTACTCTTCTGGAGCATGTTCCGAACCTCCATATTGATAAAGAGCATCTGGTTGTCATCAGTCCCGATGAAGGAGCCTTAGACCGCAGCATCTACTTTGCAAACGTACTGGGAGTCAACACCGGTATGTTCTACAAACGCCGTGATTACGCTACCATCGTAAACGGTAAGAATCCCATTGTTGCCCATGAATTCCTTGGCGATAAGCTGGAGGGCAAAGATGTTATCATTATTGACGATATGATCTCCTCCGGCGGCAGCATGCTGGATACCTCCAAGCAGTTAAAAGAAATGGGTGCCGGACGGGTATTCATCTGTTGTACCTTCGGTCTCTTCACCGATGGACTGAATGCTTTTGACAAGGCTTATGCAAATGGAGCCTTCGACCGCATTATCACCACCAACCTGACCTATCAGATTCCGGGACTAAAGGACCGCGAGTACTATATTGAAGCTGATATGAGCAAATTCATTGCTTCCATCATTGACTTCATAAATCACGATGTATCCCTGGAAGGTGTCAGAACACCTACCAGCAAGATCAATGAAATTCTGGAAGCCTATCATAATAAATAAAATCAGAAAAATGCCGTACCTCCTATTGGCAGGTGCGGCATTTCTTTTATACAGCTTTCTATTCTGCAGTTTCCGGTGTCCAAAGTGGAAATGTGATCATAACCTTAAACAGATCTCCGTCTAAATAAATCTGAAAATCTCCCCCTTGCAGTTTTGTCAGATCCTTTGCGATGGAAAGACCCAGACCACTTCCTTCCGTGCTTCTGGATACATCTCCCCGGATAAAACGTTCCGTCAGCTGATCCGCATCGATATTTAACGGCTGTGCAGAAATATTTTTTACAAGCACCTCAACTTTTCTCTGTCCTGCTCCCTCTCCGTGAATCACGTTAATGTCCACATATACTCTTGTGTTCGGCATGGCATATTTATAAATATTATTAAAAAGATTTTCCACCACGCGCCAGATACGCCTACTGTCTGCCCAGATATATAACCCGGACTGTTCAAAGGTTGCAACTACCTGCAATCCTTTCTCTTCGAATTTTTCTGCAAACTCTCCGATGGTCTGATTCAGCAGTTCCACAAGATTGATTTTCCCACAAATTAGATTGATGTTTCCGGATGAAACCTTGGAAGCCTCCACCAGATCCTCCGTCAACGTTTTTAAGCGCTGGGATTTCTGATCCAGAATCTCCACATATCCCTGAATCTTTTCATTATCAATCTGTTCTCTTTTGATCAGCTTTACATAATTGATAATGGAAGTTAACGGTGTCTTTAAATCATGAGATACATTAGTTATTAAATCTGCCTTTAATCTTTCATCTTTGATACTGGTTTCCACTGCGCTGCGAATTCCCTCGCCGATATGGTTTACTGCTGTCGCCAGTTTCAAATTACCTCCATGCATATTCCGGGTATCTATCTGGTACTGTAATTCACCGTCACAGATTCGCTGGATTCCTCCGATAATCTTCTCCCGATCCATATTCGTCCGGATCACATAATATACCATCAGTCCATCAATCAGTAAAAGTCCCAGAATGGCACTCATCTGCACCTCGTTGCGGCTGCTCTTCATGAAAAAATAAATTCCCATGAAGTTCACAAAAAAGGCAAACACACAGGGAAACAATGTCCGCATAATAGCCGGGCTATGATCAAAAAACAAAAGAAACAGATGGCTGATCCACCGTAGGAATCTGCCTCCTGCCTGTCCAATCCCTTTACACAGGAAATGAAGTACACTGTTTCTCCACAGCTCCCCTGCCTTGCTTCTCCTCACTATGCTATAGAAAAGAGATAACAGTAAAAAGCTTCCCGCTCCGGATAGCAGCACGCTGCTCCAGATAATTTCACTGCTGCCAATCCGCAGTTCCTGCTGTAGCTGCAGAGCATATCGTGCGCTATAAACAACAGCCGCCATTCCCACTGTCTCTAACAGTAGAAATACTTCTGTAGGCACCCTGTCAGCCAGCCGCAGGGATTCTTTTCCGCAGCCCTGCTCTTTGATCTCTCGGAAGGTGAGATCAATCAGCAATGCCACATACAGCACCGCTGCTGCCGCTGCCGTTCCCACCAGATACCACCACACCGGCAATACTTTGTGATAGGTTTCTAATGCCTGTGTATAGGCATCCGAAACGGGATAGCTGGTGTCTACCGCCATCCACACCTTGGTTTCCTCCGGGTAAGCATACTCATAGGTATGTAACACCTGCAGAACATAGGCTTCCTCAATCCAGGTATTGGTTTCGTAAGTCATCTCTGCAGGATAGTAATATAAATAACGCCCGTTCTTCTCAAATTGTCCGGTGATATCGGAATCCTTCCATCCTTTCATATTGACATTAGAGAAATAAACCGGTTCTCCGTCCACCATCATGCGGATGCAATACCGGAAGTTGGAGCGGCTCTGGTCAAAGTAATCTGCCTCGTCCAGGTATTCCTCATAGTTGTAATACAATTCCGTAGCCGCCTGCTCTATATTTTTGCAAAGCTGTTCGTACTCTGCCTGGTTACTTACCAGTTCCTGGATCTCTTTTCCGTCCACAGTCAGATACCGGCAGGTCAATACCTCCAGATATACGTTACTTGGCTCCGCTTCATACAATTCCGCCATATCCGCAGTGACTGCAGATTCTTCCGCCAGCACCTGCTCTGACTCTGCATAAGTGGGCACATCCGCATAAAAAGTGTTCTCATCTACGATCACATAGTTGCGCTCGAACCCAAATTTTTTCCATTTTAGAAGATCCTCCAGATAATATCTGGCCGTTACATACTGCTCCGGAAGGCTTCCCGCCCGGTTCACATAGGCCGTCACATCAATGACCTTTTCCGGATCATAGACCCCTTTCGTCTCCAGCTGACTGCGGATCACTGCAATGCGCGCCACATCTGCGATATTGCTGGAAAGAATATCCCGGAAAATATAAGATTCCTCGTAATTACTGCTGTCCACATTCCATGGTGTCACAAGATAACTTCTGGTGGATTTCATCATGGACACCTGCACGGAAGAACCCACAATTAAAATAGAGATGCAGGCTGCTGCCAGCATTGCCAGCCAGTGCTGGCACCAGACCAGCATTCTGCGTTTTCTCCCATTTTTCATGTTATTGTTTCTCCACCTTATACCCCACTCCCCATACCACCTTCAAATAACGGGGTTCCTTGGGATTAATCTCAATTTTTTCGCGAATATGACGAATATGAACCGCCACGGTATTGTCAGCGCCAATCGCATCCTCGTTCCAGATACTCTCATAGATCTGATCAATAGAAAAAACCCGCCCCTGGTTTTTTACTAAAAGAAGCAGAATATTATACTCAATGGGGGTCAGTTTCACACTTTCTCCATCCACCGTCACTTCCTTGGTATCATCATTGATCACCAGTCCGCCCGCCTGATAGATTTCCTCTTTGGTGTCCTGATTTCCTCTGCTGCCCAAGCTGGTATACCGTCGAAGATTAGACTTTACTCTTGCAACCAGTTCCAGTGGATTAAAGGGTTTGGTCATATAGTCATCTGCTCCGATGTTTAATCCCAGAATTTTGTCCGCATCCTCCGACTTTGCAGATAGAAAGATGATGGGAATACTGCTTGTCTCCCGGATTTTTAACGTAGCATGGATGCCATCTAACCGTGGCATCATAATATCAATAATCAAAAGCTGGATGTCGTTTTTCTGCAGTTCGGCAATCGCCTGTTCTCCGTCATAAGCCTTGATAACCTCATATCCTTCCTGCGTGAGATAAATCTCAATAGCATCTACAATTTCTTTATCATCATCACAAACTAAAATCTGCGTCATCGTTTTCACACACTCCTTCCCGATTTTCACTATGCCCCGAAAACCTGAAACTGTCATGGGAGTTTCTTTAAAAATCCCTTAGTTTTCCTCTCTCAATTTCAAAAAAGCGCCGAGGTTTCCCCGTTTTCCCTGGGTCGCCCGATGAGAAAAAAGATATGTGGAATTACAGCAGGTGCATAGATCCGTAATTTCCAAATGCTCTGGCCGCACCCCTGCCTCTGTCAATACCACCCGGTTTGCCTCCCACAGGTTAAGCTGCCATTTCTGCCCTTCTTCTGATGCCCTGCCCCTTTTCAGGATTGCATCCTCATGCCCTGCAAACTCCGTCGAAAACTCCTCTGCCACATCCTCACTGACCTCGTAGCAATCCTGGCAGATGGAAGGGCCAATGGCACACAGCACTTCCTCCGGCCTGGTGCCGAAGGCCTCTTTCATGGCTGTCAGGGTCTTTTCTCCCATCCGTTTCACGGTGCCTCTCCACCCGGAATGGGACAAGCCAATCGCCCGGTGAGCCGGATCCACAAAGTATAAGGGCACACAATCTGCACAGAAGGTCACCAGGCATACTCCGGGGATGTCGGTAATCAATCCATCCACATCCTGGTAGTCACGCTCTTTCACAATTCCTTTTCCCAGATCCTTTTCTGTCACCAGACGCACATTCGTGGTATGTGTCTGATGGGATACTACCATATAGTCTACTTCGGTGTCCAAAGCCTGGGCGATCCTTCGATAGTTCTCCTTCACCGCCTCAGGATTATCCTGCATGGAAAAGCTGAGGTTGGTGGTGGCATAGATTCCCTCGCTGGCTCCGCCTAGCCGGGTGGTAAAGAGGTTGTCCACCATGCCGGTGTGCTCTAACAGAGGAAAAAAAAGATAGGGAAAATCAATCTTTCCCCCATTCTCTGCCCCGGAAGAAACCAGGGCATAACGCAGAACAGGAACTGCCTCCCCTGCATGGGCTTTCCGTTTCCACTGAAAAGTTTCTTTATTCTCATAATTTTCATAGCCTAAACCGTAAGTCATTGCTGTCATTGTTATTCACTCCTTTTCTATTCTTCTATTGTATTCTAATCTATCCTCAATAGCAACCTGATAAAAATGCAACTTTCGAGTGCTTTTTTCTGAGATTGTGATATAATCGAGCCTGGGCTCATGATCGGGCAGTCAATCATCTCTGAAAGCGTACATTTACGAGTCTGGTGAAAGGTATTCTAAAATGAAAAATTATAAACGTGGTTTGGCAGCGGGTATTCCCATCGCACTGGGATATCTGTCCGTCTCTTTTACTTTTGGCATTATGGCAGTTTCCTACGGGCTGTCGTGGTGGCAGGCACTAATGATTTCTATGACTACTGTCACCTCTGCCGGACAGTTCGCCGGCATTGGCATTATGATTCATCCGGGACAGTATTTCCAGATGCTGATTTCCCAGATTACCATTAACATCCGCTATTCCTTTATGGCTATTTCCGTAGGGCAAAAAGCCGACAGCCGTTTTAAAGGTTTATCACGCTGGCTTCTGGGATTTATGATGACCGATGAAATCTTTGCGGTGGCCACTCAGGAGGAAAGTGTGAGCCGGAGCTTTTTCGCCGGACTTGCCACTCTCCCCTACATAGGCTGGGCCTTGGGTACTCTGTTTGGAGCAATTCTTGGAAGTATCCTGCCGGAACGTCTGTTGAGTGCCCTTAGTCTGGCAATCTACGGTATGTTTGTGGCAATTGTTGTTCCTGAAATGAAAAAATCACATCCTGTGGTTCTGGTCGTGATTCTTGCTATTGCCTTGAGCTGTCTGTTTCATTATGTGCCTTTTCTGTCCACCATTTCCAGTGGTATCACCATCACGGTGGTTGCTATTGTCTCTGCTGTGGCTGGCTCTCTGCTTTTCCCTGTTGCAGATGAAGCAGACGCATAACAAATTGCCATACTTGAAAGGAACTGATACCAATGAGAAATGACATCTTTTTTATTTACTTACTGATTCTGGCAGGTTCGACCTATCTGATCCGGGTCATTCCCTTTATCGCCATCAAAGAAAAAATCAATAACCGTTTCGTCCGTTCTTTTCTTTCTTATATTCCTTATGCAGTTCTCACTGCCATGACCATCCCGGCAATCTTCTATGCCACAAACTGGTGGTTAGGTGCTGCTGCCGGACTGGTTGTGGCTGTGGTCTTCTCCCTCAGGGGAAAAGGTCTCACCACCGTGGCAATTGCTGCCTGTGCCGCCGTTTTTATTGTGGAACTGTTCGGGTAAAATGCCTTTACCACATATGTTCAAAGGCATTTCGATGCCAGGTAATCTCATCCCCACAGATTGCCACCACATCGTAACGTACCGGGGTATTCTGGGGAATATGTCTGGTATAAAGATAATATTGGGCGGTCTGGCAGATACGCCTTTGCTTTTGCAGCGTGACTGCCTCTGCCGGATTTCCCGCTTTTTCACTTCTGCGATATTTTACTTCCACAAAAACCAGATAACCGCTCTCCCACATAATCAAGTCAATCTCACCTCTGCGGCTGTGAAAGTTACAGTCCACAATCCGGGCTCCCCGGATCTGCAAATATCCCGCAGCCATCTGCTCGTAGTTTTCTCCCACTGCCCGTTTGTTCAAAGTTTTCCTCCGCTTTTGGCTCTGATCTTGTCCATGGCATCCACAAACACCAGAATTTCTGCCACCACCTCGTACAGCTCCGGAGGAATCATCTCTCCAATTTCCAATCGTGACAGAGTTTCTGCCAGCTTGTCATCCCGATGGGTGGGAACACCTGCTTCTTTCGCTTTCTCAATAATCCGGTCTGCCGTGGCTCCTTTACCGCTTGCCACCACGGTAGGTGCTGCATTCTGTGGGTCATATTCCAGGGCAATCGCCTGCTTTAATTTCTTTTTTTCTGCCATCATTTCCCTCTATGCATGTTATGCTATGCATACCATGCTATGCTTTCATATCAAAGGAATAAGCTGCCACTCCTGTGGACATCACATTTCGGTTTTCCTTTAAAATTTCTTCAATAACAGCTGTTTCTTTTTCCGGGTGTTCCTTTTGAATCAGTTCAGAGTGCATCTGATACCCTCGTTTCGCCAGGCTTGCATCCAGTTTATCAATATGGGCTGCCAGAAAATCAATGGTTTCCTCGTCCTGGAGATAAAACTTGGTGTTTACCTTCTGGTCTGCCATTGCCACATAGACATCCATCTGTCCCAGGTGCTCCATATCCAGGTGGAGCAGGGCACTCACCTGCCCGTCCTTTTTCGCAAGACTTTTCCTATTCGTGTACACATACAAATCTCCATGGGCATTAAATTTTCCCATTTTTAACGGAAGCTGCACATAGGTAAACATCTGGTTTAACTGATTCATAAACTCCACGTTTTCCTTGAGGTTGGTGACGCTTTTCATCACGGCACTGTCCTCCTTCACGAAAGGAGTCAGCGCATCCTCCAGTTTCTGTGTCTGGCTGCGCAGCCTCTCATAAAGCTGTGTCACATTTTTGCCATCCTCGGCATCCTGAGGCTTTAACAGCCACTGACTGTCTATCTGGGCGTTTAACAGCTTGGAAAAAGCAGGGTTGGAATACAATTCATGCAACTGCTGGGAGGAAAGGATTCCCTTCTGTGCCATCTGTCGGATAAGCTGTAACGTGTCCTGTACCGTGGCAGTGCCATCGTTTTCTCCCATTTTTCCCAACAGCTGATTGAGTTGATTCCATTCTTCTCTGGAAAGTACTTCCTGAAGCTGGGGACTTTGGGGCTGCTGGGTTTTCTGGGCGGTTTCTGCTCCATTTGGCATGCCATCCGATGCCTGCACCACGGCGTTTTCCCCCGTTTTCTCCCCGACAGTTTCCGGCAGTACCACGGTTCCATCTTCATTCACGATCTCACCGGAGAGTCCTCCGTTTTCCGCTATCCCCTCCGTAGGCAGTCCCGGGCCACGCATTTCCAGGGCTCCATTCCCTTCCTCCGGTAAAAAAGTGTCCAGCAGTGCCCGATAAAACTCCCCTGCCCTGTCAGCGCCAACGGTGTCTGCAATCTCTGTGTAGGTGGCAGAAAGATCGTCCATCACAGTATTCATCCCCTCCACCAGCTTATGTTCCAGATTTTTATAATGAGCAAACTGTTCCAGATTTTCCGGAGTAAGGGGCATGCCGATTCTGGTCATCTGTACCAGATTCATCACCGGCTCCTCCGGATATGCCGCCAGAGTCCGGCTCATATGCAGCAGGGATTCCCTATCAATGGGCATCCCCTCCTTCATCATGGCATTTACCATGGTCATATTTTCTTTCGTGTCAGGCAGTCCTGCATCCTCTAATGCTTTCTGGGCATTTAACCCCTGTTCCATATTAAAAAACAACGGGCTTAAGCGCACCTGGGAGGAAGAATTTCCCATAACCGTAAACAGTAATTTCTGCCCCACTTGTAGATTCATGCTTTCATCCACCTGGGCACGGATGGTCTGCCCCTCCCCCAGAAGTAACTGGATTTCTTCCCCGTCCAAGGACACAATCGTCCCCTGTACCGTCTGTCCCGGTGCCATATCGGGCAGGACAGCATTGGTTTTTCCCGCGGTACTGGCAGTGTTCTGGTTCCCGGATGTCTGGGATGCTCCCGCATCCTCCGTTACCCGTGCGGTCGTTCTTAAATTAAACAGAGATTCTAAACTGATTGCCATATCGTTTTACCACTACTAAAAGAAATTTTTAATAAAGGAATGTCTATGAATAGGACAGGGGCCATAGGTTTGTAATGCTTCAATATGTGCGGCAGACCCGTACCCCTTGTTGGCTGCAAAACCGTATTCGGGAAACACCTCATCGTACTGCACCATCAGCCTGTCCCTGGTTACCTTCGCCACAATGGATGCTGCCGCAATGGAAATACTTTTGGCATCTCCCTTGATAATGGGCACCTGTTCCAGTTCCTCCGGCAGTCCCGGAATGGTCACTGCATCGTTTAAAAGCAAGGTAGGTGCCACCGAAAGATTGGAAATTGCCTCCCTCATCGCCTCGTAAGTTGCCTGGAGGATATTGATCTCATCAATCCTCTCCGGGCTGTTGTAGCCGATTCCTACTGCCACTGCCTCAGCCATAATCCTGTCGTAGAGTTCTTCCCTCTTTTTCTCCGCAAGCTGCTTGGAATCATTGAGATACAAAAGCTCGCAATCTTTGGGCAGAATCACTGCCCCCGCTACTACAGGTCCCGCCAAAGGACCGCGTCCCACCTCGTCAATGCCGCAAATATAGGCATAATCGCTGTATTTTTCCTCGTATACCATCATTGCTTTGGTGCGCGCCACTTCCCTGCGATAGGCATCCAATGTTTTCTGTGCTTTCGCCACCAGTGCCTTCACACCTGCTCTCTCGTCGGATGTATACTGTTGTATAAATACAGGCAGCTCTTCCAAGGTAGCTGCCTGCAGTTTTTGTTTCACGGATTGAATCTTTTCTTCCATAGTGTTCCTTTTATCTATTGATGTTTCAAGATACCAAACTTGGATAAAGGCCAGATGCGGATAAAGGCCCGTCCGATAATTTCATTGCGATGAATATTCCCCACCGCCTCCACACGGCTGTCGGAACTATTGTTTCGGTTATCGCCCATCACAAAATATTCATCCTCTCCCAGAGTGATGGGCTCTGCAGCAAGCCCCGGGTCACGGATCCTCTCTCTCCCGTAGGATTCTTCCAGGATTTCTCCATTAACCCAGATATTCCCTTCCCCATCGATCTGAATTGTTTCACCGGGTAAACCGATAATCCGCTTGATATAGAAGGTATTATCCTCATAGCGGAAAGGAAATACAATAATATCATATCGCTTCGGATCACGGAACCGATAGGAAATTTTGTCTACAATCAACTGATCTCCATTGCTCAGGGTTGCCTCCATGGATGACCCCTGTACTTCTGTGCGCTGTCCCACAAAGGTAATAAATAAATAACTGAGACAAAGCACCAGCAATACATACAGACTGGTGGTAATAATCTCTTTTATAACCTTCTTCATGATTTTTCTAGTCCTCCCACATCCTGCTCCAGTGTGATTCTTCCCAGACGACCGTTCCGGAAGTCATCCATTAACAGAGCTGCCGCCTTTTCCGTATCATATTCCTCGCCCTTTTTGTAACATTTACGGCTCTCACAGATCTGGTACAACATTTGCACTTTTGTATCCTCTGTTTCGATTTTTATCGGCGTCTCCTCTTCATAACGGGTTTTTAAAATTCCCGGATATAATTTCTCCAGTACTTCGATCAGATCCAATGCCAGTTCCTCGATCTGGATAATCTGGTCATTCATGGAACCAATAAAGGCAATATTTCTTCCAATAATCTGGCTTTCAAATTTCGGCCACAGAATGCCGGGGGTATCTAAAAGTTCCAGATTTTTCCCCAGGCGGATCCACTGTTTTCCTTTTGTTACGCCCGGCTTATTTCCGGTCTTTGCACAGGCACGCCCTGCATAGGCATTGATAAAGGTAGATTTGCCCACATTGGGAATTCCCACCACCATGGCTCTCACCGGACGGTTTTTAATTCCCCGTTTTCTGTCCCGCTGGATTTTTTCCCTACAGGCCTCCTGAACGGCCGCCTGGATTCCCTTTAATCCATTTCCTGTCTTTGCATTGATCAAAAGGGCTGTTATTCCTTTGTCTTTAAAATAAGCCACCCATTTTTCATTATATTTATTATCGGCAAGATCGGCTTTATTCAACAGCACCAGCCTTGCCTTATTGTTCGCCAGACTATCTATATCCGGATTCCTGCTGCTGATGGGAATTCTGGCATCCAGCACTTCCACCACCAGATCCACCAGTTTTATGTCCTCCTGCATAGAACGGACTGCCTTCGTCATATGCCCGGGATACCATTGATAATTCATCTTTTCAACTTTACCCTTTCTTAATTCTTACTCTTCACAAATCCCATTCCACTTTGAGCATTGCCAAGGTGAAACCACGCTTTCCCCACAATATGCTCCTTGGAAACCGCTCCAATATTGGCTGACCGGCTGTCCTCACTATAATTGCGGTTATCACCCAGTACAAAATATTCTCCACTCTCCAGCGTGATCTCTGCGGCTGCAATTCCGGCATCTGCCATCTTGTCAAAGGAACTGTCCTCATCCAGGAGATAACCGTTAATATAAACCTTCCCATCACGGATCTGTATGGTTTCACCTGGCAGTCCTACCACTCGTTTCACATAGTAATGGGAATTTTGGTTTCCATTTGGCAAAAAACAGATCACATCTCCCCGTTTCGGTGACACCAGTTTATAGGTAAATCGATTGATAAACACCTGCTGTCCATTATATAATTCCGGTTCCATGGAATTTCCGATCATACTGGTCTGTACTCCGAAAGAAATCACCAGCACTGCGGCCATAAAAACCGCTGTAAAAATGCCAAAAGCCCAGCTGAAAAATTCCCTGATAAACCCGGAACTGATTTTTTTTCTTCTACGATAAAAGTTTAACCCTCTTTGTCTTCTTCTCATATCTCTATCCTAACACAGAAATATAAATAGGGGCAATTACCTTACCGTAATTGCCCCTGTCTTTCAGGTAACTATTTAATGATTTCTTTAACCTTAGCTTTCTTACCAACACGTCCCTTTAAGTAGTTCAGTTTTGCACGTCTTACTTTACCCTTACGGATCACTTCTACCTTTTCTACATTAGGGGAGTGAATAGGCCAGGTCTTCTCAACACCAACGCCGTTGGAAGATTTACGAACAGTGAAGGTCTGACGGTTACTGCCGCCCTGAATCTTCATAACGGTTCCCTCGAACACCTGAACACGCTCACGGTTACCCTCTTTGATCTTACCATATACCTTAACAGTATCACCTACGTTAAACTGAGGTACGGACTCTTTTAACTGTTCTTTTTCGATCTCTCTGATAATTTCCTGCATTTTTATTTCCTCCTGTTTTCTGGATGTTCTTAATACCACATCGGTAACAGAGGACCATCTCACACTTAGCAACCATTGTAGTCTATCACAAGTGCCTGCAAATTGCAACCACTAATTTTCGGGTGCTTCTAAATCGGTGCTTCTAAAATGCGCTTCTGAAACTTTTTCCGTCTCCTGCGCTGCCAGCCGCCCCAGTCTGCGTAGCTGTTTCGCCACTGCTTTTTCCTTAGCTATCCGTTCTTTCTCCAATCGCTGCTGTTCCGCGTACAGCTCATATAAATCCGGTCTGCGCTCCTTCGTGCGAAGTTTGGCTTGCTCCAACCTCCATTTTGCAATATTGGCATGATTGCCGGAAAGAAGAACTTCCGGAACCTTTTTCCCCATCCACTCTTCCGGGCGGCTGTACTGGGGATATTCCAGCAGATAACCGGAAAAAGATTCCGTTTCTCCGGATTCCTCATTGGATAAGACCCCGGGCACCATGCGGGAGATGGAGTCAATCATCACCATGGCAGGCAGTTCCCCCCCGGTAAGGACATAATCTCCGATGGAGACATAGTCTGTGACAATTTCCTCCAGCACACGCTCGTCCACGCCTTCGTAGTGTCCGCAGAGGAAAACAAGATTCTCCTCTTTGGCAAACTCCTTCGCCATCTGCTGATTAAAAGTTTTTCCCTGAGGGGTCACATAAATCACACGGGTTTTGTCTTTATGTTCCACTTTTTCCATAACTGCGCAATAGGCATCGTAAATCGGCTGCGCCTGCATCAGCATACCGGCCCCACCACCATAAGGATAGTCGTCCACCTTTTTATGCTTGTCCAGGGTATAATCCCGGATATTCAAAGCTTCTATATTCAAATAACCGTTTTCCACTGCTCGCCCGATAATACTGGTATGAAGTCCCTGCATCACCATATCGGGAAACAGTGTCAGAATATGAAAGTTCATCCGCGCAGCCCTTCCATTACATGTACTATCATTTCACCCTGTTCCACATCCACGGATAAAATGCACTCCTTGATGGCGGGAAGGAGAATTTCTTCCCCAGCCGGAGTTTTCACTACATACACATCGTTGGCTCCGGTCTGCATCACATCCACCAGCATTCCCAGCTCCTCGCCATTGTCCTCCCGAACTTTCATATCAATTAGATCAGCAATGTAATATTCATTTTTCTTTAATCTGACAGCATTCTCCCGCATCACATAAAGGCTTCTGGTGCGTAGCCGTTCGATTTCATTGCGGTCGTCAATTCCCTTGAATTTCAGAATCACAAACTGTTTGAAGAATTTTACGCTCTCAATTTCTACTTCTTTTTCTTCCTTGCCTGTATCTAAAAGCACCTTTTTCAGTTTTTTAAACCGGGCAGGGTCATCCGTGGTGGGATAGACTTTCGCCTCCCCTTTAATACCATGGGCCGAACTGATAATGCCCACCTGAAATTTCTGTTCCATATTTTTTTCCTTTAAACAGAATCCTGCCAGCAGGATTCTTTGTGCGTGAGCGGTATGCGGGGCATAGACTTCCTATCCGCAAGCTGCGCATCCTGGAGTATTTCTATCATACATAGGCATTTTTCAATGATAGAAAACGCCACAGACACATTCGTATCCGCGGCGCTTTTTGCGACGTTAAGATTAGTAAGTCAATACTTAGACGATTTCTACATCTACTTTCTTATTGTCTTTGGATGATGCTGCTTTCACTACGGAACGGATTGCCTTTGCAATTCTGCCTTGCTTTCCGATTACTTTACCCATATCCGATGCAGCAACATGAAGTTCTACGGTGATGTTCCTGCCTTCTTCTTTCTCCGTAACAACGACTTCATCCGGATGATCGACAAGAGACTTTGCGATTACTTCGACTAATTCCTTCATGATACACCTCCCAAAGTGTTTTGAAAAAGCTGAAAATTACTTATTCTTCTCGATGATACCAGCGTTTTTCAGGATTTTACTAACAGCATCGGTAGGCTGTGCACCATTTGCAATCCAGGTTTTTGCAGCTTCCTCGTCAATTTTGAAGGTGCTGGGATCGGTGCTGGGATCGAAGGTTCCGATCTCTGCGATAAATCTACCGTCTCTGGGTGCTCTGGAATCTGCTACAACGATTCTATAGAAAGGAGCTTTCTTCTGACCCATTCTTCTTAATCTGATTTTTACTGACATTGTTCTTTCCTCCATAAATAAAAAATAATTGTTAATCTATTGAATAGAGTAAACTCTCTAATTCCTCATTTCTTTAAAACGGGAACTTCATCCTTCCCATACCGCCAAACATACCGCGGCTCTTCTTGCCGCCACCGAACTGTTTCATGAGTTTTTGGGACTGTTCAAACTGTTTGATGAACCGGTTGACCTGTGCAATATCCACACCGGCTCCTTTTGCAATGCGGTGTTTACGGCTTGGATTCAGCAGTTTGGGATTACCGCGCTCTTCTTTCGTCATAGATAAGACAATCGCCTCCATCCGGGCAATCTGTTTCTCATCCACCATTCCCTCAATGTCGCCTGCCTTGCCTCCCATCATGCCGAGGATGCTGGAAAGACCTCCCATATTGCGCATCTGCTTCATGCTTTCGAGATAATCATTAAAATCGAACCTGCCCTTCTTCATCCGGGCAGCCATCTCTTTTTCCTTGTTTTCATCAATGGTAATGTTTTCCTGTGCTTTCTCAATTAAGGTAAGTACATCACCCATACCAAGGATTCGGTTTGCCATTCGATCCGGATGGAACTCTTCCAAATCGGAGAGTTTCTCACCGGTACTGATATAAAGAATGGGTTTGCCGGTCACTGCTTTGACAGACAATGCAGCACCGCCCCGTGTATCGCCATCCATCTTGGACAGAACCACGCCGTCAATTCCTACTTTTTCGTCAAATTCCTTTGCCACATTGACTGCATCCTGACCGGTCATGGCATCTACCACCAGAAGTGTCTGATGCACCGTGATCTGTGCCTTGATCTCCTGAAGTTCAGTCATCATATCCTCATCAATATGAAGACGTCCTGCTGTATCGATAATCACCACATTGTGACCATTCTTCGCGGCGTATTCAATGGAAGCCTTTGCTATATCCACAGGATTTACTTTCGTGCCCATGGAGAACACCTCAACCTGCTGCTTCTCTCCGTTGATCTTTAACTGCTCAATGGCTGCGGGACGATATACATCACAGGCTACCAGTAAGGGTTTCTTTCCCTTTAATTTCAGCTTTCCTGCAATCTTGGCTGTGGCAGTGGTCTTACCTGCACCCTGAAGACCACACATCAGTATAACGGTAATGGCCTTTCCCGGCTGAAACTGGAGCTGGGTAATCTCAGAGCCCATCAGGTTTACCAGTTCTTCATTTACAATCTTGACCACCATCTGACCTGGGTTCAAGCCGTTCATGACATCCTGTCCTACCGCACGCTCTTCCACCGATTTGATGAACTGCTTCACAACCTTAAAGTTGACATCTGCCTCTAACAGAGCCATCTTTACTTCCTTGAGTGCAGCTTTGACATCCTCTTCGGTCAATCTGCCTTTGCTGCGCAAGCTCTTAAATACATTCTGCAGTTTGTCCGTTAAGTTTTCAAATGCCATCCGTTAAAGCTCCTCTAAAATTTCCGTCGAAAGGCGACGGATCGTATTCAACGCTTCATCCAGCTTCTCACAGCTGTCTGTCTGTGCCTGTTCTGCCACTTTGGAAATTTCCTCTGCCTTTTGCTTCATCTGCAGAAACCGTTCCATCAAATGCAGCTTGGATTCATATTCTTCCAGAATTTTGTTGCAGCGTTTGAGCAAATCATGGACCCCTTGTCTGCTGATTCCCTGCTCCTGTGCGATTTCTCCCAAAGACATATCATCGAAAACCGCTTCCTCATAGATTTCTTTCTGATGAGGCGTAAGCAACTCTCCATAAAAATCATATAACAGACTCTGCTCTACAATGCGCTCCATACAAACTCCCACCCGTTATCCTTTGCTATCATACAGGAAAAAAAAGAGGGTGTCAAGTATTTTTTCTTGACAGTCAAAAACACTTGCTTTTGACTGTCACAGCACTTCAAATGAATCTCTTTAGCAACAGATTTTCACTCTTGCTGTTTCTCTTTCATAAAGGTAAACCTGGTCAGACAACTGCTCCTGCAGTTCTACCTGGCTCTGATTCACTTCTTTTACCATTTCCTGCAGTATGACCGGGTTCTCTGCCTCACAGACCGGAAGCAGAATTACCTCATGGATGGAACTGGGCAGGATATAAAAATCATTTCCGATCATTCCGCCAAAATTTTTCAAGATATCCGGATAGAGCATACAGCTTGCACCTAAATTTCTCTGACTGTTGCTTAAAATATACATGGGCGCATCCTGTTCCAACGGTACTTCTATGTCCAGGTTCTCCTGCAACAGTTCTGACATACGCATAATTTCTGAAGGCATCTGTGTCGGTGTGTTTTTCTTTGCCCATCCATAAATCTCGTCACAGTCCACTCCCCAGTATTCCATATGCGTATTGCGGATCAGAATAATAGCACTTCCCATATGCTGTTTCTCCACTAAATAGTAAAAGACCACCGCCAGATCCAGAAAACGAACATGGGGAATCTGCTCCAGAAGTTCCACATTCCGTTCATAGTTCACCAGCTTATACAGAATACGATGCCGCGCTTTCTCAAACTGTGTAAAAAGCCGCACATCAAATTCTCCCCTTTGCCGTGCTTCTCTGTAGGCCAGCATAAAGTCCTTTAAAATCTCCCCCAGGCTTTTTCCTTCCCGATACATCTGATAATAAGCTTCCAGGTAAATTGCCGGAGCCGTATTGACACCTTTTTCTTTGATCATCAATCCCTTTAACATGACCCCGTTATTTTTTTGTACCGTTGTAAGATTCACCTCTGTCTCTTCCGTGAATTCTTTTCTTACAGTCTCCATCATCTTTTCTATAAATGCATCATAAACCATAAATGTTATCCCTTTCTCTCTGTTTATTTGAAATAAACGAAAACGAATGAAAGAAATTTCCTTCCTATGAATTAAAAAAGACATTGGAAATTTCTTTCCAATGTCTTAAAGCTCGTACAAATGATCGGAATCCAAATAAACCTTATACCCTGGACAGATACTCACCGGTACGGGTATCGATTTTAATCTTATCTCCCTGGTTTACGAATAAAGGTACAGAAACAGTAGCTCCGGTCTCAACGGTTGCAGGTTTGCTTGCACCGGTAGCGGTATCTCCTTTAAATCCGGGCTCGGTATCGGTAATCTCCAACTCTACAAACAGAGGAGGTTCAACAGCGAATACATTACCGTTATGGGAACACATTTTAACCATCTCGTTCTCTTTTACGAACTTCATGGCATCACCGATCTCGTCCTTGTTGAGACAGGTCTGCTCATAGTTCTCGGTATCCATGAAATAGTACAGATCGCCATCTGCGTACAGGTACTGCATGTCTTTTCTATCAATACGTGCCTGAGGGCATTTCTCAGTGGGTCTGAAAGTTTTCTCGACAACACCGCCACTCTTGATGTTCTTTAACTTGGTACGAACGAACGCAGCGCCCTTACCGGGTTTTACGTGCTGAAACTCAATAATCTGGTATACGTTGCCATCTAACTCAATCGTAACTCCATTTCTGAAATCACCTGCAGAAATCATAAATAAATCCTCCTAAATTTTCACGACATAATTCTATAATATCTTATACTAAAAAAAGACTTTTTTCAACTGTTTTTTATCAGGAATTGGCAATCATATAATCAATCGCCTGCAGATACCCTTCCAAACCCTGTCCATAGATTTGTTTATCACAGGCCAGAGCCGTCACCGACACTTTCCGGAATTCCTCACGTTTTGTAATATCAGAAATATGGATTTCTACTTTTTTCATGGTGGTGACAGAGGCGAGAGCGTCATGAATCGCGTAACTGTAGTGTGTGTAAGCGCCGGGATTGATGACAATCCCCTGTGTCCCGTCAAAGTAGGCATCCTGAATTCTGTCGATAATGGCTCCCTCATGGTTGGACTGGAACACTTCAATCTGTGAACCTGTCTCCTCCCCTTTCTTTGCAATCATTTCCAGAAGGAAATCATAATTCTGGGTTCCATAAATATTTTTCTCCCGGATTCCCAGAAAATTTAAGTTTGGACCGTTGATTACTAAAATTTTCATGTCAGTTTCCTCTCTATTTCATCTAAAATTTCTTCAAAGCTTTTATCATCCACATCCAGTATCACATCGGCTGCCTGTTCGTAAATGGACGCCCGCTTCTGCAGCATCTCCTGAATCCGCTGTACCGGGTTCTCTGTCTGGAGCAGGGGTCTGGTGGTGTCGCCCTTTAACCGCTCCGCAATGGTTTCCGGTTTTGCCCGCAGATAGATCACGGTGCCCAGCTTTTTCAAAAGCCGTCGGTTTTCCTCCCTAAGTACCATGCCACCCCCTGTGGAAATCACATAGGCTGCGTTATTTTTACACAATTTCACCAGAGATTCTGTCTCCCAGTTCCGGAAAGTTTCTTCACCCAATGTGGCAAACACATCGGAAATGACGCAGTTGTGATCCTTTTCAATCTTCTTGTCCGTATCCAGAAAAGGAATCTTAAGACGATAGGAAAGACGAATTCCCACTGTGGTCTTTCCACAGCCCATATATCCTACTAAAATCACGTTATTCATGGATTCCCATTGCCTCTTTCATCTTTTCATAAGCCAGTGCCACTGCTCCTGCCGGTACCTGACAATCGTTCCACAGTTCATAGGCGATGATTCCCTGATAAAGCAACATTTTCAGTCCATTAAACGCCGGTGCGCCCGCCTCCCGTACACATTGCATAAACCGGGTCACCGCCGGATTAAAGACCAGATCATAGCCTGCCTTTACCTTCTGATAAAAGTCCGTGTCCGCAATGACTACACCCTCTACATCCGGGTGCATTCCCACGTTGGTTGCCTGAATCGTCACATAGGCATAGCCCGGAAGTTTCCTGTATTCCTCCAGAGCCATCGCCTGAATTTCTGCCTTGGGAAAAGCATTCTGTACTTCTTTGCAAACCACCTCTGCCTTTTCCACCGTCCGGTTCAAAACGGTAATCGTGGCTGCACCGTAGGTGGCTGCCATCATCGCCACAGCTCTCGCCACGCCACCGGCTCCCAGGATCAGCACATCCTCTCCGGAAAGTTCCACACCGTCCTCCTGCATGGCTCGGTAGAGTCCCGGCATATCTGTATTGTATCCTTTAAAGCCCGTTTCCTTGCGTACCAAGGTATTGACTGCACCGATTTTTTCTGCCAGCGGATCCATTTCCGTAAGATAAGGCAGTACTGCACTTTTATAGGGAACCGTTACATTCAGTCCCAGGGCATTCAATGCCCAGGCGCCTTTTATGGCATCCTCCAGCAGACCCTCCTGCACCGGGAATGCACTGTAAACCAGATTATGATCTAACTCCTCTGCCAGTGTGTTGTGGATAGCCGGGGACATGGTGTGAGCCACGGGATTTCCGATGAGTCCGCACAGCCTGGTCTTTCCGTCAATGTTTCTCATTCTCTTTCTTCCTCTTTCGTTTGTAAAAATAAAGAATAGGCTTTTCCAGATAGCGTTTCAGCACAATCTGGATTTCCTCCCTGGGATTGATGGGGCTGACCAGAATCGTATGGATTCCCGCATGTCCTGCACCCCATACATCGGTAAAGAGCTGATCTCCCACAAAAAGGGTCTGTTCTTTTCCCACATCCATTTTCCCGCAGGCTGCCAGATAATTTTTCACCGCAGGCTTACCCGCCTTATAGATGTAATCTGACTCTACCGCCTCCGCAAAAGGCTTTACTCTCGGTTCTTTGTTGTTGGATAACAACAGGGTCTGATACCCTAAATCATGCAGCCTCCGGAACAAAGCAATGCTTCTCTCATCTGCAGGAGCGCCATGGGGCACCAGGGTATTGTCAATATCAAAAATGACTGCCCGGTATCCTTCTTTATAATAATGTTCAAAATCAATTTCGTAGGTGGAATTCATCCACTCATCAGGATAAAAAGGATTCTTCATTCAGATTTCTCTCTTTCCTATTCTTCTCTGCGGGCTGCACATCCCCGGGGAGCTTTTTCTCCTGCATGGGAATTCTTTTCCTATGCAAAAAAAAGACACACAATACAGTCATTGTACCGCGTGTCTCATAAATTTCCAACTTATTTTTTAAAATAACAACGCCATCATTGTCCTGGACAATCAGACTGGAACCGGGCTGCTCCGGCTCCTGATTTCCAATGAAGTGCTGATTTATTAACTTTCATTATAACATATACCGGCAGCTTCCAGCAACTCTTTTGTATGCTTTTCTGTCGGTGTAAAGTATATATCGTCGACTTCTCCCGATTCAATAACCCTTCCCCGTTCCATAATGGAAACTTTTTTGCACAAATTATAAACCATGCGTAAATCATGGGAGATTAGCAGCACGGAAAGTCCCATTTCCTTTTGTAATTTCTGCAAAAGTTCTGCCACCTGCGCCTGGATTGTCACATCCAGGGCAGACAACGGTTCATCGGCAATCAGCAGTTTCGGCTCCAGCATCAGTGCCGTGGCAATGCCCACACGCTGACGCTGCCCTCCGGACAGCTGACTGGGATAACGTTCCGCAATTTCCTCCGACAGTCCCACCTTTTCCAACATGGTAAGGACTTTTTCTCTCCGTTGCTGTCTGTCCTCTCTGGTATTTAACCGCAGGGGCTCTTCCATGATCCAGCCGATTTTCTTCGCCGGATTTAAGGAACCATAAGGATCCTGGAAAATCATCTGTGGTCTGGTTTCCGGTGCCATAATGACTTTTCCATCGTACTGGGAATTGATGCCCAGAATCACCTTGGCGAGAGTGGTCTTTCCACAACCGCTCTCCCCCACGATTCCATGGATTTCCCCTTCTCCCACTGTGAGGGACACATTGTAAAGAACCTGCTCCCTGGTGCCTTTTCCCAGAAAAGTATTACTTCTCTTCTTGTAATAAGCGTTTACATGCTCTACCCGCAAAATTTCACTCATAGGGATCGCCTTTCCACCTTTGGAATCGCTGCAATCAGTTGTCTGGTATATTCCTCTTTGGGGTTTAGGAAAATCTGTTCACAATCCCCTCTCTCCACCAGACAGCCGCCCTTCATTACCAATACCTGTTCACACAACTGGCGCACCAGACTCAAATCGTGGGAAATGAAAAGAATGGCGGTATCGTGTTCCTTGTTGATTCGCTTTAATAATTTCACGATCTGTGCCTGGATGGTCACATCCAGCGCTGTGGTGGGTTCGTCCGCAATCAAAAGCTTCGGCTCACAAATCATGGCTGCTGCCAGGCAGACACGCTGCCGCATGCCGCCGGAAAGCTCATGGGGATACTGATGGTACACCTTTTCCGGATCAGGCAATTCCACCTGTGCTAACATTTCCAATGCTTTTTCCTTCCGTTCCTGTCCGGACATTTCTCTGTGAATCCGCAGGCTTTCCTCCACCTGCCAGCCGATTTTTTTCACTGGGTTTAAAGCAGTCATGGGTTCCTGGAAAACCACACCGATGTCGTCTCCCTGCATGGCCCGCAGAATATGTCTGGGACAGCTTAACAGATTTTCCCCATTGAAAATAATCTCGCCACTCTTTTCAATGTCATGCCGGGAAAGAAGCCCCGCAATGGCAAGGGCTGTCTGGGATTTGCCGGATCCGGACTCTCCCACCAGACCCAGAATCTGTCCCTGATCCATCTGGAAATTCACATCCCTTACTGCCATCACAGACTGGGTCCTGTCATGGAATTCGATAGTTAAATGATTGACTTCCAACAGCATATCGTCACCTACTTCTTCAGGCCATCCGCTATCAGCGAAAAGCCAAGTACCAACAACACAATGGCCAGACCGGGAAATAAAGCAAATCCCGGGGCTTTAAAAATATAGGACTGTGCCTCGGAAAGCATCCGTCCCAGACTGGAATCGGGGGGCTGTACACCCAGTCCTAAAAAGCTCATACTCGCCTCTGCCAGTACCGCATTGTTAAATCCAATCATAATGGAGGACACCAGCACCGGAATGGTATTTGGCAGGATATGCACAAACATAATCCGCAGATGTCCTGCCCCCATCAATCGCGCACTCTGCACATAGTCCATGGATTTACAGCGGATAAACTCGCCCCGGACAATACGGGCGAAGCTTGGAATAAAGGCAATTCCCAGTGCAATGACAATCTGATATTTCCGTCCCTTTAGAAGAACCATCATCACCATGGCAAGAAGGATGCTGGGAAAAGCAAACACCACATCATTAATCCGCATCAACACCTCATCCACAACACCCCCGAAATATCCGGTAAAAGCACCGATGAGCATTCCAAAAAAGACACCGATGGCAACCGTTCCACAGGCAACCAAAAAGGTGGTTCCGGCTCCAATCATAATCCGGCTTAACATATCCCTGCCGAAATTGTCTGCACCACAGGGATGGCGCAGGGAAACTCCTGCAAATTTGGCAGAGGCATCCATGGTTTCCGGATCATAGGGTGTCCAGAAAAAGCCCACCAGAATCAGCAGTAACATCACTGCCGTAATGGTACAGCCCAGAATGTAATTTATATTTTTCTTTTTTTTCATCCGGCTCGCCCCCTATTCCACATCCATCCGCGGATCTACTTTTTTGTAAATAATATCCACCAGAGTGTTAATTCCCACAATGAACAGGGTCAGGCATAGAATCACACCCTCCACCACAGGGTAGTCCCGGTTGGAAATGGCGGTGAGCAATACCCGTCCCAGACCGGGGATATTAAACACCTGCTCCACGATGATGCTGCCCACCATCATATCCGTAAACGCCATGCCCCAAAAGGTAATGACAGGTATCAGTGCATTTTTCAATACGTGGTGATAATAGACCCCTTTGGAACGGTTTCCTCTACTGTATGCCGTCTGCACATAGTCCTTTTTCATTTCTTCCATCAGGGAACTGCGCAAAAGTTTCACTGCCATGGCCGCTTTGGGCAAAGCGATTGCCACTGCCGGGAAAATCAGATATCCCAGAAAACCCGGAACGCTTTTTTTATAGGAAACATAACCGCCGGGAGTGAAAAGATGCAGGGTAAGTCCAAACACCAGCGTCAGAAGAATTCCTGCAAAAAAGGGAGGCACCGCCATAATGATCTGGTTGAAAATATAAATAATGCGGTCTGCAGCTCCACCCTGATGTCTGGAAGTGTAAATTCCAAGAGGAACACTCACTGCCACCATCATCAGAAATGCCATAATGCTGAGAGTCAAAGTTACCGGAATCTTTTCTGCCAGCATGGAGGAGACGGCCATTCCATAACTGTAGGAAATGCCGAAATCTCCACGAATGGCACCTGCAAGGAATTTACCATAACGCACCAGTAACGGCCGGTTCAGTCCCAGTTCCTCACGGAGAGCTGCCACCTTTTCCGGGGTTGCCTCCGTTCCCAGTTTATGTAATGCCGGATCTCCCGGAATCACAGAAAATGCAAGAAAGACGAGAAATGAGACAACCAGCAGCGTCAGTATCATGGATAACAGCTTCTTACCGATTCTTCTCATATTCTCGTCTCCTATTTAAACAGCCACACTCCACGGGTGGTCTACTACTTTATTCTACAATTTTCAGCTTGGAAAAATCCTGTACATATAAAGGATAAAACTCGTAACCTGTGTAGTTCTTACGGACTGCAACAAACTCAGCCAGATCCTGAATATATACACTCGCACACTCATCAGACAGAATCTGTTCGCACTGTTTGTAATATTTGGTCTTTTCCGTATCATCCGCGGATGCCTGTGCCTGTGCATACGCCTGGTCATAAGCCTCACTGCTGAAGTTTACGAAGTTATTGGAAGCGGTGGACACATATCTGCCCAGCAGAGCAGGTGCAGTCAGTGTGGAAGCATCCACACCAATCACTGTTGCTTCATAGTTTCGATCTGCATAGACATCAGATAACCAGGTGTCCCATTCAATTAACTCAATGGAAGCATCCACACCAATTCGTTTTAACTGTTCCAGCAATACCTGCGCGGTGTCAATGTGGGGGCCATAGTTAGAGGGAACCTTAATGGTAAAGGAAAAACCGTCGGGATAGCCTGCCTCAGCAAGCAGTTCCTTTGCTTTCTCCACATTCGTGGGATAAGCGTCGTTTAACTCTTCTATAAAATATTTACCGAAAGAAGGGTACATGGCCGAGCCAAGGGCAGCCCCTTTTCCATCAAAAGCCATGTCAAAAATTTCCTGGCGGTCTAAGGCATAGCACAATGCCTCTCTCACTCTTTCATCATTAAAAGGCTCCACTGCGTTATTTAAATATAACGCCTGTACCAGATTCATGGTTCCTTCATAGATAGTAAACTCATCACTGAGCTGATCCACCTGGGCAGAAGTCAGTCTCATAAACATATCCAGGGAACCGCCGTTTAAGTCCATGACCAGAGAATCTGCATTGGCAGATATCTTCAAAGTAATCTGGTCAATGTCCGGTTTGCCGCCCCAATAATCCTCAAAACTTTCCAGAATCACATTCTCCTGGGGAGAACGGGATACATATCTGTAAGGCCCTGTACCGATTGCATTCTTATCAGGATCACTGTTGCCTGCCGGAATGATTGCGGTGGTGAGATTGGCAAGGAATTCCGTATCAGGAACCTTTAAAGAAACCTCCACCATCCGGTCATCCAGAATGGTTACAGCGTCAATATTAGAAAACGCCGCTACCAGAGGTTCTCCGTTACTGGCATCGGCGCATCGGTCTAAGGAATACTTGATATCCTCCACCGTAACCGGGCTGCCATCGTGGAATTTGATACCTTCACGTAAAGTAAAGGTGTAGGTGCTTCCATCTTCTGCTACTTTTACATCACTGGCTACTGCGGGGATAAAATTGCCATCGCTATCGGGTTTTACAAGACCCTCATAGATATTGAAAAAGACTTCCTTTGTTCCTGCCGCCACTACTTTGTGGGGGTCAAGACTGTCCTCAATATCCTGTGCAATACCGATGGTAATCTGAGAAGTGTTGTCACTGCCCTTATCACCTGAGCATCCGCTCAGTGCAATAGTAAGTGTTGTAAACACGGTAAGCAGAAGAAGCGCTTTGCTTTTTCCTTTCATGTTTACATTTCCTTTCTCAAAATATCATATCCTGATTTTTAATTGTTATTTTTTTATCATACTCAGGACATTTCACATTGTATACAAAATGCTCCCTGCCGTCAAGTATTAAAATAAATACATGGCTCTGAATAGTTACAAACTTTTTACATACCGGTTATAGCGGGCGGTAAAAATCACCTTTGCCACAATGGCTGCCAGCATGAAAATCACATCCCAAAACAGGAAATTATATAATTTCACCCGTGCTGTAACAAACCAGCCTGCCTCTCCCCAGAATTTCATTCCAAAAAATAAAAATAATACCACAAATAATGCGAAAAACAAAAAAATCAGACGTAGTCTGTCTGCAATCTGTAACGGTAATTTTTTCTTGTCCAGTGCTTCCTGCTGTTCCGGTGTCAGTTCCATGGTTTTTGCCTTTCTTTTGTCCATCCTACAAAGAAATATGCGAGAATACATTGTATTCGGAAGAAACTTCCTATACAATGTATTCTCGCACATTCTGTAAAAATAAGCAACCTGAATCCCTTGATTCTTTTACTCGTGGCGCAGCGCCTCAATGGGGCTTAACTTTGCGGCACGCTTTGCCGGGTAAAGTCCAAAGAAAATCCCCACTGCGGAAGAAAACAGGGAGGCGCCCAGCACGGTGGACACCCGCACGCTTGCCTGAAATCCTATGGCATTGCATACAGCAAAGGCTCCTGTGATCCCCAGCCCAATTCCAATCAGTCCGCCCAATAAAGTGATAATCGCCGACTCCGATAAAAACTGGATCAGAATGGAAGAGGTTCTGGCACCCAATGACTTACGAATACCGATCTCCCTGGTACGTTCCGTGACGGATACCAGCATAATATTCATAACGCCGATGCCTCCTACCAAAAGGGAGATGGCTGCCACAAAGACCACAAACAGGGTTACCATGCTCATCATGGAATTGATTTCGTCCATCTGCTCTGCAAAGCTCTGTACCTGAATCAGATTCTCTCCCCGGATGTTATGCCGGGTTTCAACGACACGGATGGCATCTGCGGCTACCTGGGAGCAATATTCATTCCCCTCACTGATAATCATAACACTATCGAAATCCTCCAGATAAAAACCATAGGCTGCGGACAGCATATTGATGGGTAATTCAATGGACACATCTCCGTTACTGGTATTTAACAGTGCTGCCGTATCATCCTCACGCACCCCCACGATCCGCAGTTCCTGGGTCACATCATACAGGGTCAGATTGATCGTCATTCCAATCACATCGGTGGTTCCAAAAAGTTTCTTCGCCCCTCCTTCCGAAATGACACAGACCCGGTTCGCCGCCGCATTATCCGCTGCGGTAAAATATTTTCCCTTCACAATCGCTCTTTTGTAAATGTATTCCAGATTCTGGTTTCCTGACTCCACAGAGGCGTCAAAGTTTCCCTTCTGCCCGGACACGATACCACCGTACCAGGTGTAGTCCGGAGTAACACCAACCACATGATCCACTTTATCCTGGATCGCTTCAAAATCTTCCTCGTTCATAGCGATGCTCTGATCGTTGTTATTGCTGTTGATATACAGGTACACCTGCCCTCCCGCCATGGCGTTCAATTCCGTGTTCATCTCATCCGACACACCGCTTCCGATGGAGATAACCATAATCACCGAGGCGATTCCAATGATAATTCCCAACATCGTCAAAATGGATCTGCCGCGATTGCTTTTAATATTCATCAGGGCTATTTTTATGTATTCCCATAATTGTGACATTCTGATACCCCCGTCTACTGCTGCTGTGCAGCGGAATCATATGCTGTAACATTCATTCCTTCCTCAACAGTACTGCTGTCCACAATCACAGCATCTCCAGCCAAGAGTCCATCCAGAACCTCTGTATAGGTGTCAGAACTGATACCGGTAACGATATCCTTTCTGGTAACTACACCGTTTTCCACCACATAGACAAAGCTGCCTTTCGTGTCCGCGTTGATCACTTCCACAGGAATCAGCAGGGCATCATGACTCTCTGCTATGTGAATCACCACCTTTGCTTCAATTCCCAGGAAAATTCCATCGTCCGGGTTATCAATATGAATCAGAGCCTGCACCACAGAACTTCCCGATGCATTCTTGATCGCCATATGATAGATTCTGGATATTTCTCCTTCATAGATGCGTCCTGCAATGGTTACATCCGCTTTCTGTCCCACAGCCACTTTTTCCAGATCATATTTGGTCAGCTCCACCTTCACACAGACTTCCTTGTTACTCTGTACTTCCATCAGTTCCATTCCCTGGGTTGCCAGTGCTCCCGCCTTAGCAGGCAGGCTGGTAATAATACCGGCAAAATCGGCTGTCACACCATTTTGTGCCAGTTCCAGATTCTCTTCTGCTATTTCCTGGGACAGCTTGGTTTCCCGGGCACTGGCATTTAAGCTTGCCGCATTGTAACCGCTGCTCTGACTCGCTTCATTTCCACTTTTCTGGGATTTCATCTCTGTGCGGGCTTCTTCATATTTGTTCAAAACATCCTGGGCATCCTCCACTGCCTTGCTCATCTGCTTTAACTCTGCATCCTGGTCTGCCATGGATAAATCGTAGTTGTTCTGGGCAATGTCACTTTGGATGTTGCGGATTCTCCAGTTGATTTCCTCCTGGGCATCTGCTCCCGTGGCACTGGAAAGGTTAGCCTGCTCTGTCAGCAGCTTTTTCTGCAGTTCCACATCCTTTTTCTGGTAAACATTTTTCTTCTCGTTGGTTTTATCCTCCAACTGGTCTTTTAATAAAGAAACCAGATTTTTCTGGTCTGAAATCTGCTGCTCCAATACATCCAGATTGGTAGATGCCTCTGCATACTTTCCTCCACTCTGGGTATTCTGAGCTGCACTTCCCAGATAACTGTTCACGGCAGCCTGGGTGCGATACTGCGCCTGTTCTTTGGCATTCTTCAGATCATTCACATCATAGGCAACCAGAAGCTGTCCTGCCGTCACCGCATCTCCCAGTTCCACCGGTACATCCTGAATGGTGGCTCCCACCGGTGAATAGTAGGTTTTGGTCTGTTCACTTTCCACGGTACCGCTGGTGTTTAAAGTCTGCTCCAGATCCCCGGTAAGTACCTGGGTGGTTTCTGCCGGCACAGGCTGTCTTGCCTGAATCTGTCCATGTACCATCACGGAAATAATGACAGCACCTGCCACGGTGAAAATCACAATCCGGCGTTTCGCCTTCTTAGATAATTTCTTTTTTACTTTCTTTCCTTCTTCTATCTCTGCTGCATTCTTCTTTCTCATTTTTCGTTTCCTCCCTCATGGTCATACTTCGTGTCAGATTCCACCTTGCCGTCCTTAATCATAATGCGACGAGGTGCCTGTTTTGCAATATCATTGTCATGTGTAATGATGATTACCGTGCGCCCTTCCTTATGTAAATCTTTCAAAATCTGCATAATTTCTTCTGTAGATGTGGAATCCAGATTTCCGGTGGGTTCATCCGCCAGGATAATGGGCGGTGCCTGTGCGATGGCTCTTGCGATTGCCACACGCTGCTGCTGTCCGCCGGACATTTGGGCAGGTCTGTGATCCATGCGGTGTCCCAAGCCCACTTTTTCCAGAGCATTCACTGCCAGTTCTTCTCTTTTTGCCTTTGGAACCTTGCGGTAAATCAAAGGCAGTTCCACGTTTTCCAAGGCCGTCAGGTTTTGAATCAGATTAAATCCCTGAAAAACAAACCCGATTTCCTTATTCCGGATATCGGATAACTCGTCATCACTCAGATCGGAGACATCCTTTCCGTGAAGACGGTAGGTTCCCGATGTGGGTACATCCAGGCATCCCAGCATATTCATCAAGGTGGATTTGCCGGAACCGGAATGACCGATAATCGCCACAAACTCCTGATCCTCAATCTCCAGATTGACATGATCCAAAGCTCTGACTTCATTTTCACCAGGATTATAGATCTTACTCAGATCCTCAATCTGTACCAATGTACTCATTACATTTATTCCTTTCCACTGTATCATTTTATTACTGTATTATATCATTAGTACAGTAATGCATTTTTTGCTTCTTGTCAATACTTTATTTATAAACGACAGCGTAACTGATTTTTCTTCACGGCAGATGAATTTCCAATTAAAAAAAGATTAAACTGCTATTTATTTCCCATGAATCAAAAAAACCGCCGTGCATCATGCACGGGAGTTTGACAGCTGCATAATCAAAAAAGTATCCGCAGGCCTTATAAAACCTGCTTTTTTATGTCAAATTTTTCGTTTTTATATCTGTTATTTTATGTCATTGTCTTCTATAATAAGGGGTGAAGGAGGATGATACCATGAATCTTCATATCACGAAATCCAAAAACGCTGAGTCCTTTTACACGAATTATTACTTTGAGATTGAACAGGAAGACGGCTGTAATGCCCTTTGTTGAAAATGATGCCAAGTCAGTCGCATAGTCAAAGAGTGTGCCGATGTTATCACGGCACACTCTTTTTATATTCTGTATTTAAGGTTATTTCAGATAGGAGTCAAGGGATTGCGCCTGGGTGGGGTCGATGGTATGGTCAAGTTCAAGGGTGGGATTCGTTTTCGCATGCTCCTTTAGCCATTGTGAACGCCACTGTTCAAATTCTTCCTTCTTTCTTTTCTCCTCCTGCATAGTCGTGGTTTCCTTCTCTTTTAGTTTCTCCAAAAGCTCCTCCACACTGCTTGCAGTTACTCTGTCTTCATCATCACCGCGGTATACACATTCACTGCTTGGAAGAATAGTCCAACCTCTTTCATAGTTTGCATAGTAAGTTGCAGTTCCATTTTCCGCCAGAGCAACTCCAAACTTGCGGGATTTAATCATTCCTCCATATTGCTTGGACAGTTCTTTCATTGTTTCATCATACTGCTCTGATGCGTTCTTAATTTCTTCCACTGCCTGGTCAATGCGCTCTGTCCATTTTTTTATCTGCTCAGCATCCTCCTCTGTCAATTCATCCGGCTTGTCCGCTTTGGATAGTATATTGGCTATCCCGATGGAAAGGTTGACTGTGTGATCATTCCGACCTAGCTCCAAGCCCGTCTCCGGATATTGTTCCGAGTATATATCAAAATCTACTCTATAATGTTTGCTCTCAAAATCCTTGCAAATGGAGTGCCTGTCTGGAATAGGGTTTCGCATCGCTCCACGCTGATCAAGACATCTCCTATAGTACCAGTCATCGTATAGCTTACGTGCCCACTTCAGATATTCTTCCTCTTCCTCTGTTCTTTTCGTCCGCCGGTCAGAGTCCACAGGTGCAAACGAATCCGTGTAATCTCCACTGCGTCTGATTAGTTCCTGATATTCCGCATACGTCTCTGGTTCATCCGTCCGCATCATATCTAACGTATCTTTCCAGCAAGGGTCATCATAAACCCAGGATTCTGCCAATGTATGTGGAACATCGTTATAGGTCAGCAGTTTTCTCTGTGACCAATATTCCTGTCGTTTCTTCCGGTCTTCATCAAATGCCTGGTTCTTTGCTTTTTCCCTTCCCTGTTTGGAAATGCTTAAAGTACAAGCCGTGGTATCAAAGCCTCCCGTTTTTGCACTCTGCACAGAAACTGTACCTTTTTGCATCCGGCTGACACTTGTAGAACTGTCAAACATATTCAGGCGGGATGCGTTAATTGTTAATTGTTTGGACATTGTTTTCACCTCCCTGTGAAAATTACTTTTACATTTTAAATAATGGCTTTTTTCATTCTTCCACCTCCTTCCATCCATCTTTTATAAGTCCGATTGCTGTTTCTTCGTCAATAGACACTTCCTCTTTTTCTGTATGTAAACTATAGGTATCTGCTTTTTTTATAATATAGGAGTCCTCTTGATTAACCTCATAGATTCTAGAACCATTCCCTATCTCCGATTCCGGTACCGCATACTTGGGTTGTAAAATAAATGAATAAGAAAGTACCAGAACCACCAGCATGGCGATGCACGTCCACACAGTTGTCCACTTTTTCTGCATAATCTTGCTGTCTGCAACAATGCGGAATCGTTCCATAAGGCTTGCGGAATGATTTTCCACCAGTCCCGCCGAACCAATCAACGGTGCTGTATCCGTACTTTCCCGGAAGGCATCCAGCATCACTTCCAGATAATCAGCCCGCTCCGCTTTCTCCAAATGTCCTGTCACACTCAAATCACAGCGAATTTCCACGCTTTGATTCACATCTTTTTTCATCCACAAAAGAAGTGGATTCCACCAATAAATACCACAAAGTACTCTGATTAACACCTTAAATAAAATGTCATTATGTTTTAAATGGGTATATTCGTGTAACAGAATGTAACGTAAATCCCCTTCGGTGTATGCCTTTTCCGGTAATAAAATTCTTTTGTTCCAAATGCCCATACAGCAGGGTGTTTTCACTTCTGCACAGCGAAATATCTGAATCCTGCTGTCAGCATCCCACTCCTGCAGCATGTTCATGGCATCCCTGTCCAGTTTTTTGGGTAGACCATTAAGATAAGAAGATGCCTTTCTATACTGAAGAAAATATTTGCCCAGACTCCACACTGCTCCTGCAAGCCATATAAAAAGCAGGATTTCATAAACTGGGAAGACTCCGATGGGATAACCCAGAATCCAATACAACCACCGATAAAATCTGCCACCGGATACTACCTTTGTCCACGGCAGTTCTATGGGAATCGCCAGCCTGACAGCACAAAACAGATATAACAGGATGATTGCCTGAATACTGCAAACATGGAGCAGGCTGACTTTTTTGCGGAGCATTAAAAATAAGGCAATCAGCAATGTACTCCAGAGAATTGTCATTAAAATCGAAAATAGGCTGATGTGCATGTCATTTTTCCTCTATACCGCGCAAAGTGTGAATGATTTCTTCCAGCTTTGCAATAACCTCTGCATCCCGTTCCTTACTGCTCTTGCCGGTTACTCCGAGAAATGCCGCAGTAATGTCTGCAATGGAACGGCTGTCGATGCCGTGTTTCATCATTACTCCTGCATAATATTCTTCTTTTGTGAGTGATGGCGTCAGTTTTCTGGCATAGCTTTTTTTATTTTTTTCCAGTCCGGCAACCTGCAAATATCCCGATTCCGAAAGATTCTGCACCGTTTTGAACAAAGTAACATTACTCCAACCGTCCGGCACCAATCGTTCTGCCATTTCTGCCGCCGTCATCGGTTCTCCTGTTTCCCACAGAAAATTTAAGAGTTCTTCTTCTCTCACAGTCAGTCCATCTCTTTTTTTCATTTCAGTAACCTCAATCTGTATGTATACAGTTAAGTGTTATATTTTTTTGATAACTGTTATAAGCTATATCGGAGTATTTGAGAAAAAATTTAGAGTTTGGAGGGATTTTAAACCACAGGTTTAATGAAAGATTTTATAAGACATGGTATTATATCCGTATGGGAAACCAGAGAGCCAGGCGGCTTACCCTCTTTCGGAGGGGCTACCCTCCAGTCGTTAGAAAGGAGGGCGTTGCTTATGTATATTACATATTCTGATTTTATTCAGACCGGGATATTCATTTGCGCCCTTGTCAGATTGTGTCATACAATCTTCAAGGATAGTAAACAAAGAGTCGCTTGCCGACTCTTTGCGCACGAGCGGCATGCGGAGCATAAACTTCTTCTCCGCGAGCTGCGCATCCTTGCTCTTTTTACATTCTGTGTTTAAGGTTATTTCAGATAGGAGTCAAGGGATTGTGCCTGGGTGGGGTCGAGGTGGATTTCCACATTGTTTTTCTGTTTCTGCGGCGAATCCTTGGGTAATTCCTCTGCTTTTCTTTTCTCCTCCTGCATAATCGAGGTTTCCTTCTCTCTTAGTTTCTCCAGAAGTTCCTCTGCACTGCTGGCAGTTACGCGGTCTTCATCCGTTCGATATCTCCATGAACCATTTATGTTAAGAAGTCCCCTTCCGTAATTTGCAAAATAAGTTGCAGTTCCATCTTCTGCCAGACTCACTCCAAAATTACGGGATTTGAATATTCCTCCATTTTCTTTAGAAAAGGCTTTCATTTCAGTATCATACTGCTCTGATGTGTTCTTAATTTCTTCCACTGCCTGGTCAATGCGCTCTGTCCATTTTTTTATCTGTTCCGCATCCTCCTCTGTCAATTCATCCGGCTTGTCTGCTTTGGATAATGCCTTTGCAATTCCAACGGAAATATTGACACTATAATCACGTCGGCTTTCCATTAAGCCGGTTTCTGGATACTGCTCTGCATATATGTCAAATCCCACTGTGAAATATTTGTTTTCCAAATCATTGCAAACAGAGTGCCTGTCTGGAATAGGGTTTCGCATTGCTCCCCGCTGGTCAAGGCATCTCCTATAATACCAGTCAGCGTATAACTTACGTGCCCAATTCAGATATTCTTCCTCCTCCTCGGTTCTTTTCGTCCGCTTGGAAGATTGCCCCTCCATTTCAATATACATATCATCGTCCGGATGGTCTCCGCCGCGTCTGGTTAACTCCAGGTATTCCGCATACGTTTCCGGTTCATCCGTCCGCATCATGTCTAACGTATCTTTCCAGCAAGGGTCATCATAAACCCAGGATTCTGCCAATGTATGTGGAACATCGTTATAGGTCAGCAGTTTTCTCTGTGACCAATATTCCTGTCGTTTCTTCCGGTCTTCATCAAATGCCTGGTTCTTTGCTTTTTCCCTTCCCTGTTTGGAAATGCTTAAAGTACAAGCCGTGGTATCAAAGCCTCCCGTTTTTGCACTCTGCACAGAAACTGTACCTTTTTGCATCCGGCTGACACTTGTAGAACTGTCAAACATATTCAGGCGGGATGCGTTAATTGTTAATTGTTTGGACATTGTTTTCACCTCCCTGTGAAAATTACTTTTACATTTTAAATAATGGCTTTTTTCATTCTTCCACCTCCTTCCATCCATCTTTTATAAGTCCGATTGCTGTTTCTTCGTCAATAGACACTTCCTCTTTTTCTGTATGTAAACTATAGGTATCTGCTTTTTTTATAATATAGGAGTCCTCTTGATTAACCTCATAGATTCTAGAACCATTCCCTATCTCCGATTCCGGTACCGCATACTTGGGTTGTAAAATAAATGAATAAGAAAGTACCAGAACCACCAGCATGGCGATGCACGTCCACACAGTTGTCCACTTTTTCTGCATAATCTTGCTGTCTGCAACAATGCGGAATCGTTCCATAAGGCTTGCGGAATGATTTTCCACCAGTCCCGCCGAACCAATCAACGGTGCTGTATCCGTACTTTCCCGGAAGGCATCCAGCATCACTTCCAGATAATCAGCCCGCTCCGCTTTCTCCAAATGTCCTGTCACACTCAAATCACAGCGAATTTCCACGCTTTGATTCACATCTTTTTTCATCCACAAAAGAAGTGGATTCCACCAATAAATACCACAAAGTACTCTGATTAACACCTTAAATAAAATGTCATTATGTTTTAAATGGGTATATTCGTGTAACAGAATGTAACGTAAATCCCCTTCGGTGTATGCCTTTTCCGGTAATAAAATTCTTTTGTTCCAAATGCCCATACAGCAGGGTGTTTTCACTTCTGCACAGCGAAATATCTGAATCCTGCTGTCAGCATCCCACTCCTGCAGCATGTTCATGGCATCCCTGTCCAGTTTTTTGGGTAGACCATTAAGATAAGAAGATGCCTTTCTATACTGAAGAAAATATTTGCCCAGACTCCACACTGCTCCTGCAAGCCATATAAAAAGCAGGATTTCATAAACTGGGAAGACTCCGATGGGATAACCCAGAATCCAATACAACCACCGATAAAATCTGCCACCGGATACTACCTTTGTCCACGGCAGTTCTATGGGAATCGCCAGCCTGACAGCACAAAACAGATATAACAGGATGATTGCCTGAATACTGCAAACATGGAGCAGGCTGACTTTTTTGCGGAGCATTAAAAATAAGGCAATCAGCAATGTACTCCAGAGAATTGTCATTAAAATCGAAAATAGGCTGATGTGCATGTCATTTTTCCTCTATACCGCGCAAAGTGTGAATGATTTCTTCCAGCTTTGCAATAACCTCTGCATCCCGTTCCTTACTGCTCTTGCCGGTTACTCCGAGAAATGCCGCAGTAATGTCTGCAATGGAACGGCTGTCGATGCCGTGTTTCATCATTACTCCTGCATAATATTCTTCTTTTGTGAGTGATGGCGTCAGTTTTCTGGCATAGCTTTTTTTATTTTTTTCCAGTCCGGCAACCTGCAAATATCCCGATTCCGAAAGATTCTGCACCGTTTTGAACAAAGTAACATTACTCCAACCGTCCGGCACCAATCGTTCTGCCATTTCTGCCGCCGTCATCGGTTCTCCTGTTTCCCACAGAAAATTTAAGAGTTCTTCTTCTCTCACAGTCAGTCCATCTCTTTTTTTCATTTCAGTAACCTCAATCTGTATGTATACAGTTAAGTGTTATATTTTTTTGATAACTGTTATAAGCTATATCGGAGTATTTGAGAAAAAATTTAGAGTTTGGAGGGATTTTAAACCACAGGTTTAATGAAAGATTTTATAAGACATGGTATTATATCCGTATGGGAAACCAGAGAGCCAGGCGGCTTACCCTCTTTCGGAGGGGCTACCCTCCAGTCGTTAGAAAGGAGGGCGTTGCTTATGTATATTACATATTCTGATTTTACATAAACTTCTTCTCCGCGAGCTGCGCATCCTTGCGGAGCATTTGATTGCATAGGGAAAATTTCCTATGCAATCAAAATAGCCGCCATTACTCGCAATAATGATGGCTGTCATGTAGATCGTAACAGTTATTGAGGGAAAGCCACCTCTCTGGCTTTCCCTCTTTTCGTCCTTACTATAGCATAGGTATGATGGTTTTTCAAGGTATCACAGGCGATAACCATCCTTATCATAATATCTAGCTGTCGATGTTGTTGATTCTGCGGCAGTAATAGAAGTTGCAATAATTTTTGCAGTCTAGAGAGTTCCTGACTCTACTTGTCCAGTACTCTTTTCAGTTCGTCCATAAAGGTATTGATATCTTTAAATTCACGGTAAACAGAGGCAAATCGGATATAGGCAACCTCCTCCAGACTCTTGAGTTTGTTCATCACAAGTTCTCCAATCACCTGACTGGGGATTTCCTTTTCCTCACGATTGAAGATTTCCGTCTCCACCTCATCAATCAACTGATTGATCTGATTTACACTGATAGGACGTTTATGACAGGCGCGAAGCACTCCTGCCTCAATCTTTGAACGATCGTAGGGTTCACGGTTATTGTCCTTTTTAATCACGATAAGCGGAATCGTTTCAATCTTTTCATAGGTCGTGAATCGTTTATTACATTCATCACATACTCTTCTCCTGCGGATAGAATTATTTTCCTCAGCAGGTCTCGAATCAATTACACGGGTATTTTCATGGCCGCAAAAAGGACATTTCATAGAAAAGACCTCCGATCATTTTATTGTACAACCTTATATTTCTGACCATAAGTATATGCTATTTTTATTTTTATGTCAACTTCTTATGTCAACAACAGCAATGGTTTTTCTCCCGTTCCCTCCGCTTGCAGCGATCCGTACACCGGCTTCCTTTCAATTCCACCAGAATCACATCCGGTCCAATCTGCCTGATATCGCAGAAATCAATGGTGTATTCCACATCCGGGGCAAAAAAGCTGCACCACTTTCCGCTCTTTGCCACCATCAGCTTGAGTATCCGTCCGCCGCACTCGTCCATCTCAAAATCCACTACCCTGCCCAGCCTCTGACAGTCACACAGATTGATCACTTCTTTACTGCAGAACTCTGAATAAAGCACCCTGGAATCTCCTGTCTGTTCTTATGATTATTCTATGCAGTCCCCTTTCCCTTTGACAAAACTCTTCTTTCATTGAATAAATCCATGTACCTTCGGTCATGCTAAATACAAACAATTGGAAAGAAGAGGAATCTGTATGGCATCTTATAAAGTCGAAATCTGCGGAGTGAACACCTCCAAGCTTCCTCTACTGAAGAACGCCGAAAAGGAAGAGTTATTTACCCGCATCGAGCAGGGCGATACCAAGGCCCGTGAAAAATATATTGAAGGGAATCTTCGTCTGGTGCTGAGTGTCATCAAACGTTTTTCCTCCTCCAACGAGAATGTGGATGATCTGTTTCAAATCGGCTGTATCGGTCTCATCAAAGCTATTGATAATTTTGACTCCTCCCTGAATGTACGGTTCAGCACCTATGCTGTGCCGATGATTACCGGAGAGATCCGCCGGTTTCTGAGGGATTCCAGTCCTATCCGTGTCTCCCGCTCCATTAAGGATACCGCCTACAAGGCTATTTATACCCGTGAAAATCTGACTCGAAAGAATCTCAAAGAACCCACTCTGGAAGAAATCGCCGCAGAGGTCTCCATCAGTAAGGAAGAGATCCTCTATGCCCTGGATGCCATCCAGAATCCTTTAAGTCTCTACGAACCGGTCTTTACCGACGGCGGCGACACCCTCTATGTCATGGATCAGGTCAGTGACAAAAAAAACAAAGAAGAAAACTGGGTGGAACACCTCTCTCTCAACGATGCCATGGGCAAGCTTTCCCAGAGGGAATGCGAAATCATTTCCCTACGTTTTTTCGAAGGCAAAACCCAGATGGAGGTAGCCCAGCTTGTGGGAATCAGTCAGGCCCAGGTAAGCCGTCTGGAAAAAAATGCATTGAAAACCATGCGCAGCTACCTGACCTGCTGATCATTTCCTCCTCACACTTCCTTGGAGATTTCCCTGCGAAGCTGTTTCATAATTTTTTTCTCCAGTCTGGAAATATAAGACTGGGAAATTCCGATGTATTCAGCCACCTCTTTCTGCGTCATTTCCTTTCCGTCGGGTGTTCCCAAACCGAATCGCAGATTGATGATGGTCTGCTCCCTGGGTGACAACTTCCGGATTGCTTTTTTCAAAAGTTTGCGCTCTACCTGATTTTCCAGATCCCGGTAAATAACATCCTCGTCCGTTCCCAGGATGTCTGACAGCAGCAATTCATTTCCATCCCAGTCCACATTGAGAGGTTCATCGATAGATACCTCCAGTTTGGTCTTGGAGTTATGGCGCAGATACATGAGAATCTCGTTCTCAATGCATCGTGATGCATAGGTTGCCAGTTTAATATTCTTCTCCGGATTATAGGTATTAATGGATTTGATAAGCCCTATGGTTCCAATGGAAATCAAATCCTCCACGCCCACACCGGTATTGTCAAACTTTTTGGCAATGTACACCACCAACCGTAAATTATGCTCTATGAGGATTGCCTTTGCCCCCTCCTTCTTTTCCGTTCCCAACCCACGAATCATTTCATTCTCCCGTTCCGTGGGCAGTGGAGCCGGCAGAATATCACTGCCGCCTATGTAAAAAATATTGTCCTTCGGTTCCTTTTGTGCCCTCCTTACCGGTGTTTCCTTTCCCACCAGATAAAAGGGTATTCTATCCGATAAATCCATTCTACAAATCATACAAATCCCTTTCCCCTTTTTGTTCTAAAATTTCCGGATGCAGCAGAAGCTGAAACCTGTCGTTGCGGTCAAGTTCCCGGTTCGAAAAGGCGACCAGGGCATCTGTCACACATTTTGTTTCTCTTTCTGCGTAGACCCAAAGTTTCTCCACCCGCGCTGCATAAAAAATTCCCTGTTCTGTCCCTACGGTTCGATAAGGAATGACCATGAACTGCTGTGGCTGCATTTTTTCCTGAATTTCCCGGGACAGTGCTGCATTCAGCACACTCACCGGCTTTCCCAGGACAGGATCCCGAAGCCCGTTCCCGGTGTCCAAAAAGCCTGTCATCTCCCAGCGTTTTCCACCTAATTCCAGAGTCACAGGATAGACTTTCTGTTTTCTCCGCCGGCTCATGCGACGGCAGATTCCTCTTCCTGTCAACACAAATCCCAAGGCAATCAACAGACTTCCCGGCAATGCATATCTGTCAAAAAAACCGGGAACTCTTGTTCTTAAAAGCAATAACCCGCCTCCCAGAGCACAACTGTATCCGTATAGCGTAAGCAGACTATCCAGAAAGAGTCCAGGATTTCCGTAGCCAAACGCTCCCAATGTCATTCCCACACTCAAAATTCCAAATCCCCATAGGTTTTTCAGCCGGATACTCCCCGTATAAAGTAAAAGCAGACAATATCCTGTGGCGGCAGCCGTTGCGGATAAGAGAAGCCTGGTACGTGTGGCAGTACGCCCCAGAGTCCATTTGACCGCCAAAAGCAGAAGCAGATCCAAACTGAAATTCAGGAAAAAGAGGCGATCCAGGTAAATTTCATACACAAAAATAACCTCCTTGCTCCCAACGCTCTCCATTATACGTGGGGAATTTTACGGATTTTGTCAAAGAAGCAAAGGAAAAAACTTCCTTTTGTCCACAAAAAAAGACGACATCCGCTTTTTTTCACGGATGTCGTCCCTAAAATTTTAATTATTTTTTCTGTAAGAAAGAGGGAATATTTAATGTCTTAGCTTCCACAGAAGAATGGATGTCTGTTGGTCTCTTAATTCCCGGTACCCCAGCTGTGGGAGCACTTCCCTGCTGTGGAACAGCAGGTGTCACAACCCCCGGACGGCTTGTCCCCGGCGTGTTGGAAATATGAGTTGCCGGTGTCTTAAAGGCAAAGCTGTTATTTAATCTGGTCTGAGATCCATTCGCAGCCTCTCCCAGACCGGTTGCAATCACTGTAATATTACAGGTATCTCCCTGAGTCGCATCATACATTGCACCGAAGATAATGTTCACATCATCGCCTGCCAATTCCTGTACGTAGCTTACCGCATCGGAAGCATCCGCCAGGGAAATATCTCCGGAAACATTGATAATCACGTGGGTAGCACCACTGATCGTAGTCTCCAGCAGCGGGCTCTCCACTGCCATCTTGACAGCTTCTGCGGCTTTATCATCCCCTTTACCGGTGCCGATACCGATATGTGCTATACCCTTGTCTTTCATAACGGTCTGCACATCTGCAAAGTCCAGATTAATAATCGCAGGTACATTGATCAGATCGGTAATACCCTGTACTGCCTGTTGCAGTACCTCATCCGCCTTCTTCAAAGCATCCGGCATGGTGGTGCGTCTGTCCACAATCTCCAGCAGCTTATCATTGGGAATCACAATCAACGTATCCACATTGTTTTTAATCTTCTCAATACCGGCGATGGCATTGACCATACGCACCTTCGCCTCAAAGCGGAAAGGCTTGGTCACAACTCCTACCGTAAGAATTCCCATATCCTTTGCGATTCTTGCAACCACGGGAGCTGCTCCGGTTCCGGTTCCGCCACCCATACCACAGGTAACAAATACCATGTCTGCTCCTTTCAGGGCTGCAGTGATCTCCTCTGCACTCTCCTCGGCAGCTTTCTCACCAATCTCCGGTTTCGCACCGGCACCCAGACCTTTGGTGAGTTTCTCACCAATCTGTAACAGTGTGGGAGCCTTACACAGCTGTAATGCCTGTTTATCGGTGTTCACTCCGATAAACTCCACTCCATCAATATTTTCTTCAATCATTCTATTTACAGCATTGTTGCCGGCTCCGCCTACGCCAACTACGATAATCTTTGCAGCAGATTCAGCATCATTCGTCTTAATCTCAAGCAAGGGTTGTTCCTCCTCTTTCACCTCATAAACTCCTAAACACTATCATATAATCATTTTGAAAATTTATCAATAAAAAGTTTCACAATGTTTCACGAATTTTTGTTTCCGTTCACTCATTGCTGATTTTCAGCATTTTCATGATCCGTCTCTTCTGTTTCCGCCTCCGTTTCCTGCTCTGCGGGGGTGTCCCGCTGTTTGTCCGGTTCGAAGGTCACCGATCTGGTGCTCTCATCATAATTCTCCAGCCGGAGCACTCCGCTCTCTCCGTTAAGCTTGTCCAGATTCTGGGTCAAAAACATGAATTTGTCATCCATATTTTCCCGATTACCAATATCGACCCGCACCTCTCCGAAATAAATGGTCATGGCGCTATTGATGTTAAAATAAATGCGATCCGCTGACAGATTGTACTTTTTCAACATTTGTGTGGTGTCCAGAATCTGTGCAAATACATCGGTATTCTCCACCGGGAGCGGTTCGTAAAGCACGACATGATCAAAGTCCAGTCCTGTCACCAGCGGGATACCTGCTGTCTGCTCGGTGGAAGCCTCCACCACCGTACCATCCTTGTCAAAATACATGTATCGTCCCAGATACTCCACATATCCGGCAAGAGATTTTTCATACACCGTAATCCGGATGGTATCCGGTGCCAGCACCTGTACATCCATAGCGGACACAAAAGGAATGTTGTCCATTCCCTTCATTCGATACTTCATGGACAGGTACAGGGAGTTTCCGCTCAGACGGTCTCCCAGCACCATCTCCTTAATCTCATCCGCTGTGTAGTGTACATTTCCGTCCACATACACGGTAGTAATGGTATAGGTTTTATCAACATAGACAAGAACGCCCCCAAGGACAAAGAGCACAGCCAGAAGAATGATCCACTTCACATAGCCCCGTTTTTTTTCTTTCTTTCGTTTTCCTTTACTCAAAACTGATTCTTGCCCCCAAATCTCTCAGATCTCTACTGATATTCTCATATCCCCGCTCAATAAAATGTCTCCCGCTTACCCTGGTTTCTCCGTCCGCCATCAGGCCGGCCAGCACCAGAGCAGCTCCGCCCCGGAGTTCTCTCGCCTCCACATCCTCGGCATGAAATTTCTTTTTTCCTTTGATAATTGCCTGTGTTTCCTTTACAGAAATATCTGCTCCCATGCGATTTAGTTCTTCCACAATCCGGAATCGATTCTCAAAAACAGTTTCCCTCACTTTGCTTTCCCCCAAAGCCCTGCACAATACTACCAGAAGCTGCGACTGCAAATCTGTGGGGAATCCCGGATACACGGCTGTCTCGATCTGCTGTGGCTTAATGTCTCTCGGAGCCTTCAGATAAATTCCGCTATGATCCCGTTCCAGGACTGCTCCCATAGCTTCCATAATCTGTAACGGTATGTCAAGATGCTCTGCCGGTGCGTCCCGCAGATAGACTTCTCCGCCGGTGCCCATGCAGGCAAACAGATAAGTTCCTGCCACAATCCGGTCTGCAGGGATCGTGTATTCCAGCTGCTTTCCTTCCGGAAATTGCTCTCCTTCCCGGGGTTTCAACTGCAATACTGCTCTGCCGTCACCCTCTCTCTGCCGGAAGATTTCACAGCCCAATAGCTGCAAATACTCACAGAGTGCCTCCACCTCCGGTTCTCTGGCCGCACCGTGCAAAATGGTTTCCCCCTCCGCACACGCCGCCGCCAGCAATACATTTTCCGTCACACCCACACTGGGAAACCGAAGGAAAATTTCTGCTCCATGAAGAGCCTTTGACTTCGCATAAAGCCCCTGCTGCCCCTGTTCAAACTCAGCTCCCATGGTTTCCAGCGCACTCAGGTGCATATCGATGGGACGTTTACCGATGACACAGCCTCCGGGATAATCCATATAGCAGGAACCAAATCTTCCAAGCAGTGCTCCCAATAGGGTAATGGTGGAGCGCATGGAGCTTTTCTGCCGAGCTGCCATTCCCAGACTTCCTCCGACCACCGGCGTAATTTCCGGCAGTTCTTTCGGCAGACCGGTGGTATCAATGGACAGAGTATCCTGCTCCCAACGCATCCTGCAGCCCATGGACTCCAATAAATGCTGCATCAGAAAGACATCTTTGATCCTGGGACAGCGATGCAAAATTGTCACGCCATCCGTCAAGATCGTGGCCGCCATAATAGGAAGTGCCGCGTTTTTCGATCCCTGAATCACAACTTCTCCGTTTAAAGGAATTCCTCCGGCAATACGAAAACAGTTCATCATAAGGCCTCACAAAAATGCAAGCTTATGACATATTATGCAGTTTCGGCATGTCCTGTTCCTGCTAATAATCCCTAAGGCGGATACTTCTCGCCACACTCATCACCAGTCCAATCTCAATGAGCAGGAATAGGACGGAGGAACCTCCATAACTGATAAAGGGCAGGGACACTCCGGTATTGGGAATGGTATTGGTAACAACAGCGATATTTAAAATCACCTGTACCGAAATATGTCCCATCACCCCCACCACCAGAAGTGCTCCGAAAAGATCCTGGGAGTTGTTGGCAATAATCATCATACGCCAGATCAAAATTACAAACAGCAGGATAACGGCAATCGCTCCCAGCAGTCCCAGTTCTTCACAAATAATAGAGAAAATCATATCATTCTGTGCTTCCGGGATAAACCCTAACTTCTGCATACTCTTTCCCAGACCCTTGCCAAAAATGCCGCCGGAACCGATGGCATACAAGGCCTGCAATGTCTGGAATCCTTTTCCGGAAGCATAAGCCTCCGGATCAAGCCAGGCCAGAATACGCTCTCCCCGGAAACCACCGGTTCCCGGATCAGAGGCATTGACAATCATTGCCACCACGGCTGCCGCTCCTGCAATTCCCGCCAGTCCGATGAGGATAAACCGTTTATACTCCGGTGTCGCCACAAAGAGCATGAGAAAAGCAATGGCAAAGATAATAATGGCACTACTCATATTGGAAGTAATTTTCCATACCATGAGACATACCGGCAGCGGAACGGCAAACATGGTCCAGAATCCCTTTGCCGTGCGGATTTTCGCTCCCATCTTACTGGCAAGTGTGGCCAGCACCAGAATCATGCAAAGCTTTGCCACCTCCGCAGGCTGTAAGCTTAAAGGGCCTATGTAAATCCACCGTTTTGCGCCATTTCGCTCCACACCGAAGGGAATAATGAGCAAAATCAGGAAGATGGATGCCAGATAGCCCAGTATGGCAAACCGTTGCCAGATCTGGTAAGGAATGTGGGACACCACAAACATGGCGATGAGTCCCAGTATCGATGCCATCAACTGTTTTCTCAGATAGTAGGTTGGATCTCCACTGTCCAGATTTGCCTTGTAGGAACTGGTGGAATAAATCATCACCAGTCCAAACCCCAGCAAAAATAATACCAGAAAGACCAGACTGTAATCAAAGTAGTGTTCTGCTTTTTCTTCTCGTCTCCGATTTCTGTCAGCCACTTACTCACTCCTTTAACTGATAAACCATTTCTTTAAACTGTCTGCCCCGTACTTCATAGTTAGGAAACATGCCCCAGCTTGCACATGCCGGCGACAGCAGCACTGCATCTCCCGGTACTGCCAGTTCTGCACACAGATCTACAACCTCCTGTAAACTGTCTGCAAAGAGAATTTCTTCAAAGCCATGCTTTCTGGCACAGGCTGCAATCTTTTCTGCGGTCTGACCCAGCAGAATCAGCTTCTTAACCTTCCCGTCAAAAGCCTCAATCCACTCATCGTAATCACTGCCCTTGTCATAGCCGCCGCCGATTAAAATAGTGGGTTTGGTCATGGCTTTCATACCCTGGATGGCAGCATCCGGGTTGGTTCCCTTGGAATCATTGTAATAATCCACTCCGTTTTTGGTGGCAACAAACTCAATGCGATGCTCCACTGCTTTAAATCTCCGGATGGTTTTTAAGATGCTCTCCAGCGGCACATTCATGGCTCTTGTCATGGCAATTGCCGCCATCACGTTCTCATAATTGCATGCCCCCACCAGATTCATATCGTGGATGGTGAGAAGTTTCTCTGTCACACCGTTTCTTGCCTCAAAAATATCCTCCCCTTCCAGATAGTAGCCGTTTTCCAGCTTTCTCGCAGAGGAAAAATAGATAACGGACGCCGGACAGTGTTCCCCGAAGGCTCTGGTGTATTCATTCTCATAATTTAACACACACACATCATCTTTGGTCTGACGCACCGCAATCCGTTCTTTCGTCTCAATATAGCACTCCATGGTGTGGTGACGGTTCAGATGGTCAGGGGTGATATTCAGAATGGCAGATACCTTGGGATGGAATTCATCTGTGGTCTCCAGCTGGAAACTGCTGATTTCCGCCACAGTGACACTGTCTTCCTGGGTTTTGTCAGCCTCCAGGGTATAGGGAATCCCGATGTTTCCTACTACGAAGGTTCGATCCTCTCCGATAGAATCCTTCATAATTTCACCCACTAAGGAAGTGGTAGTGGTTTTTCCATTGGTGCCGGTAATACCGATCAGCTGGCCACGGGAACTGCGATAGGCAAGTTCAATCTCTCCCCACACCGGGATGCCGTCTGCCTTGCAGGCCTCTGCCAAAGGAGAATCAATGGGCACGCCGGGACTGATGACCAAAAGAGAAATACTTTTGCGCAGTTCCTCCGGCAGGGCTCCAATGACAATATCCGCCTCCATGCCCTCCGGGAGTTTTGCCCGCACATCCTCCTCTTTCAATTTCTCGTTCTGGTCATACAGGATAACCTTTGCCCCCTGCTTTACCAGAAGGCTGGCCGCTCCGATTCCGCTGATTCCCGTTCCTACCACAAGTACTTTCTGTTCTTTTACGTTCATATTTCCATACCTATTCCTTTCCCTTCCTGTGGACTAAACCCCCATCAATGCCACCAGACATAACAGTGCTGTCACAATGGAAAATACGGTAACAACTCTTGTCTCCGACCAGCCACACAGTTCAAAATGATGATGAATCGGTGCCATCTTGAAAATCCGTTTTCCATGAGTGAGTTTAAAGTAAGTTACCTGGAGCATCACAGACAGTACCTCCACCAGGTAAATAAATCCCACAATGGCAATGAAAATCGGCATCTGCATCATGTAAGCTGCTGCTGCCACAAAGCCGCCTAACGCCAGGGAACCGGTATCGCCCATAAAGACCCTTGCCGGATAGACGTTGAACAGTAAAAATCCCAACAGGGCTCCGATCACTGCGCAGGTCACAGGCTCAATTCCGCTTCCGGTTCCGATTGCCACCACCGTAAAGAAAGCCGCAACCACAACAGTGACAGAGCTTGCCAGTCCATCCAGTCCATCGGTAAAATTGGTTCCGTTTACTGTTCCAATTACAATGAAAAACAGAATCGGAATGTTCCAGATTCCAAAATCAAGGTAGTGACCCTGCCAGAAAGGAATCTTCATTGCCAGGGATACATCGGTGTAATTCACCAGATACCAGGCAAACACACCGGTTACCACAAACTGTAATACCAGCTTCTGCCAGGCTCGAAGTCCCATGGAACGCTTTAACACCACTTTAATATAATCGTCCAGAAATCCAATCATTCCAAATCCCAGAGTAAGAAAGAGTATGGGTATGATTTTCGGATAATCTTTTACATAAAATAAAGAAGTCACCACAATGGCAAACAAAATCATAATGCCTCCCATGGTGGGTGTTCCGTTTTTCTTTAAATGTGCTTCCGGCCCCTCATTTCGTACAGTCTGCCCTACCTTGAGTCTGTGCAGAAAGGGAATGATAAAAGGTCCTGTTGCTGCACTGATCAGAAAAGCGGTCACGATAGGAAATACGACGCTGGTTAAACTACTGCTGCTCATGATAAATGTTCCTTTCCAAACTTTGTCATAACTGTTTGTTACGCTTTATCTACATATCTTATTGATTATACCCCATCTCCTGCAAATAAGGAAGAATGTTTTCAAAAAGCTGTCGAACCACCGGGGCGGCAATGGTTCCGCCATAATAAACGCCCTGGGGATTATGGATGATGCAGATTGCCAGTACCTGCGGGTCATCTGCCGGAGCAAATCCCAGAAACGAAGATATATACCGGTTGGATCCTCTTGGCAGTGTCTGGCTGGTGGCAGTTTTACCGCCCACACGCCAGCCTTCCACTGCGCCGTTTTTGCCGCCGCCCTCACTGACCACCTTTTCCAGAATTTCCCGCATAGTGGCTGAGGTCTGTTCCGATACAATTCCCGTGGTTACAGGATAGGTAAAGACATGTTCCCCACTGCTGACTGCAAAATGAGGAATCACCCGGTTTCCTCCATTAATAATAGAAGAAACCGTGGTGGCCAGCTGGATCGGCGTGATCTGAAAGGACTGTCCAAAGGAGATGGTGGCCAGTTCTACCTGTCCGATCTTGTCTCTGTTATGCATGATAGTGCCCGCCTCTCCCGGCAGGTCAATTCCGGTTTTCCTTAATAAACCGAACTGTTCAAAATAGTCATAATACCGCTCTGCTCCAAGGCGGAGCCCCACGGTGACAAATACAGGATTGCAGGAATTTTCCGTGGCCTGGACAAAGGTTTCTGCTCCATGCCCTCCCCGCTTATGGCAGCGGATCCGCCTGTCATCCACCACAATAAAGCCGGGACAGGAAAAGGTATCCCCGGGTGTCACCACCCCCTCCTCCAACCCTGCTGCTGCCGTGATAACCTTGAAGGTGGATCCGGGCTCATAGGTATCGTTGATACATCCGTTTCGCCACATTTTGTTTAACAGCTCCTGCTTTTCTTTCTCCGTCAGATTGTCAGAATCTTTCCGTATCCCCTGTTCATTCACGGGAAGAAGGGTTTCCTGTATGGTATAGGGCGCGTTTAAATTAAATTCCGGAACATCCACCATAGCATAGATTTCCCCATTTTTCGGGTTCATCACCAGAATACAGACCCTCTCCGCCTCTTTCTTTTCCATTGCTGTCTCTGCCAGCTGTGTGGCATAGCTTTGAATATTGAAATCAATACTCACCCGCAAGTCATTTCCGGCGATAGGTTCGATCCGCTTCTCCCCTGCAGCCTCCACTTCCACACCCTTGGCATCTGTCACCGTGAGAATCGTTCCCGATTTCCCCTGAAGATATTCCTCGTAAATGACTTCCAGCCCGATAATACCCTGATTATCCCCTCCTGTAAATCCCAATACTTTAGATGCCAGATCCTTGTGGGGATAAAATCGTTTAAAGTCCTCATCCACTTTCACCCCATCCAGCCCATACTCCCGAATGCGGTCCCCGGTCTGTTTATCCACATTGCTCTTTATCCGCTCAACGGCAGAATACTTTTCTACCCGGGTGCGAACCCTTTCTTCGCTGAGCTGCAGTTCTTCAGAAAGAACACGAATGACTGTTTCCGGATCCGTAATCTGATTGTGAATAACAGAAATCGTACAAACTGTGCGATTATCTGCCAGGATTTCCCCGTTTCGATCCAGAATCCGTCCTCTGGCCGCCTTGATGGTTCGCTCCCTCTCATGCAGATCGTCTGCCATCCTGGTGTAATGCTCTGACTGCCAAATCATTAAATAGACCAGTCTGCCAATCAATATAGCAAACAAGAGGAGAACCACTGCAAGAACTGTCAGGTTTTTTCCACGGTTATGGCTTTTATTATGCATGAAAAACCTCATAAAAAGGTATTGGTATAGTCTATTATCCTTTTTATGAGGTTATTCTCTTTCGTATCTATTCTCCCGTATCGCCGTCTCCGTTGGGCGTGTCAGGCTCTGCCGGTTCTGCAGGAGTTTCCGGTGTGATGGATTCCCACCCTGTTGTAGTTCCCGCCTCTGCCACACCGGTTCCGGCATCCGAAGTGGCACTGCTTCCCATTACATGGCCGGTCTCAGGATCCACCAGATCCCCTGTATCCGGATCTTTGAGATAACCGGTTTCAGGATCTACCGGAAAGTTTTTCCACGCCTGGGAAGAAGTATCCTCCGGCTGGGTATCACCGGTAGTTTCATCGGTAGTGCTTTCCTCTCCGGTTGTATCTCCCTCGTCTCCGTTTTCATTTACAATGGGATTTCCATTCTCATCCAGTTCTGCCCCTTCATTTCCGGACACGGACTGGCTGTAATACAAGGTATCTGCCAGTTGCTTTTCTTCCAATTCCTGGCGTTCTTTCTCTGACAGTTCCTCCGTCATAAAAATATTCATATAGGGAAGTACTTCCGTCAGTATATTCCGCACGATACCGGTAGCAAATTTTGCATCGTCCTGTCTTGCTACATTGGGCCTGTCTACCACTACATAAATAGCAATCTGGGGATCATTGGCCGGTGCATATCCCATAAAGGAAACCACATAATTTTTCTTATCACGGGGCACCATCTCCGCCGTACCGGTCTTACCACCGATGGCATATCCCGCCGGTCTTGCAGTGTGTCCTGTTCCCTCTGTCACAACACCGTTGCAATAGTCGATCAGTTTTTCGGAGGTTGACGCAGAGACAGTTTGTTTTAAGACTCTCGGTTCGATGTTTTTTACGGTAGCACCACCGCCGGTCTGAATCTTATTTACCATATGAGGCTCATAATAATAGCCACCGTTTACCAGGGAAGAAAATGCAGCGATCATTTCGATCATGGTTACATTATATCCCTGCCCAAAGGTGGAGGTTGCCAGTTCTGCCGGCCCCATGGTGGACTCATTAAACACCAGAGATGCGGTTCTGGCCTCTCCGGCCAGATCAATGTTGGTTTTCAATCCAATGTTAAACACCTGGCTCTCTTTTAGGAAACTGCTGATTCCCATGGTCTGACCAATATGCATCAGAGCCACGTTGCAAGATTTCTCAATAGCCTCCTTCACTGTAATATCGCCATCACCATAGGTATTGTGGCAACGGATGGTATGTCCTCCCACTTCCAGGGAGCCGTTACAGATATAGTGCTCATTTCCTGTGATTGCACCGGTTTCCAAAGCTCCTGCCACCGTCAGTGTCTTGGCGACAGATCCCGGTTCAAAAGTATCGCTGATACAGAAGTTCCTCCAGATACCATTCAGGGTAGAGTAATAGGTGTTATCATCCTTCATCTGCTGGACTTCCTCATCGGTATACCATACTGACAGATTATAGGGATCATTTAAATCAAAATCGGGATAGCTTGCCATCGCCAGAATCTCGCCACTGTGTACATCCATAATGATACAGCCGATGTTTTCCGCTCCGGGACCCTCCCGGACTTCATCCCGGTGTGCTTCGCTGAATTCTTTCATGTATTTCTCTACGATTCTCTGGATATTTGCATCAATGGTAGAGACGATGGTGTAGCCGTCCACAGCTGCGATAGTGGTTCTTTCCAGTGTAGAATCATCATTAAGATATCCGTATTCCCGGCCCGGCGTACCGTTTAAGACATCATCATAGTACTCTTCCAGTCCAAACATGCCGTTATTATCCCCGTTGGTAAACCCGATGACATCGCATGCCAGAGTGGAATTGGGATATTTGCGCACATAACTTTCATCAAACCAGACTCCCTGAATGTTGGGATTATTCTGCGTGTCATTTTGCAGTTCCAGGAAGCCGCTGATGTCGTCATAGCTGCATTGTTTTTTCAGGATATAGTACTGGGAGGTTGGATTACTGTTGATATAAGCCCGCACTGCACTCTCGTCAATGTCAAATTCCTGTTTCAGGGCAGACAGCGTAGGCTCCAGATATTCCTCCTTGCGAAGCAGTGCCTTGGTATCCAGAATCACACTGTATACCTTTTCACTGACTGCCAGACTGGTTCCTTTGGAATCCAGAATGTCACCACGCTTGTAAGGAATGGTCTTGGAATCGTACTGCTGCTGACTCAGCACCTGTTTCTTGTATTTATTGCCATCATACCGGTTAATCTGTGCAAGTCTGGCACTTAACCCGGCAAAAGCTACCAGTATCAGTAGAAACAATACCAGTAGCTTCTTTTGCATTCTTTTGGAAAACCCGCTTCCTGTTCTCTTTTTATCAGAAGTTTTTTTTCTGTTATTTGCCAAAAATCACACCTGCTTTACTTATCCGGAATTTCTTTGTACTGTCTCACATAATCGCTACCCTCATTCGAATAGGTAATGATCTGACCTTCCCCCGCATAGGTCATCCCCAATTCTCCGATGGCAATACGTTTGATCTCCTCCAGATCAATACTGCTGGTGATCCGGCTGTACTCTTCATCGTTTGCGAGTTTCATGTCGTTTAACTGGCTTTCCAAAGTTGCAATGTGTTTCACACTGTTGGTGATATCAGACTGCAGGGAAATATATCCCATCAGAACCACGCCAACTGCCACTAAAGCAAGACACAAAAAAGTCACGTATCCCAAATTCATATGAATCGCCTTTTCACGATTCTTACGATTGGCATTGGTCAGCTTCTTTTTCGGCTTGCGGCGCACAGCTTCCCGTACATCAAGTTCTCTTGCCGTATTGTCATAAATATATGCAGTTTTATTTTGAACCTGCCTTGTCGCCATTGTTACAAATACCCTTCCTTTTCCCCTTTTTCTGTTACTTAACTCATTTTCTTACACAGCAAAACGCCAAGTATTTTACTGCTCCTTTGTTTTTTCAAATACCCTTAATTTTGCACTCTTGGAACGGCTGTTTTCCTCCAGTTCCTCTGTTCCCGGCAAAATAGGTTTTCGTGTAATGACTTTCCCTGCCGATTTCTTTCCACATACACACACCGGGAATTCCGGCGGACAGGTACATGGATTTTCCCTTCTCTTAAATGCAGACTTCACAATCCGATCCTCCAGAGAATGGAAGGTGATAATGCAAAGTCTTCCGCCCGGGGTTAACAAATCAATCATGATATCCAGGGAGCTCTTCAATACATCCAGTTCGTGGTTACACTCAATCCGGATTGCCTGATAGGTACGTTTGGAGGGATGCCCTCCTGTCGCCCTCATCTTGGCGGGAATCGCCGCCTTAATAATCTCATTCAGCTGTCCTGTTGTTTCAATGGGGGCTTTGACCCGCTCCTGTACAATATGCTTCGCAATATTTTTTGCAAAGGGATCTTCCCCGTAATCACGAATCACACGAAACAGTTCCTTCTCCGAATAATCGTTCACAATCTCTCTGGCGCTGATGGTCTGCCGTCTGTCCATGCGCATATCCAGAGGCGTGTCCACTTTGTAGGTAAAGCCACGCTCCACAGTGTCAAGCTGATAGGAGGAGACTCCCAAATCCAGAAGAATGCCATCCACCGATGTAATACCCAGTTCCTCCAGCACCGTTTTCATATTCACATAATTGCTCCGCACAATTGTGATCCTGTCCGAAAAAGGCGCAAGTCTCTCTGTGGCTGCCGCAATCGCTGCGTCATCCTGATCGATCCCAATCAGTCTGCCATCATGTAATCGGGATGCGATTTCATAGGAATGTCCACCGCCGCCTAATGTGCCATCCACATAAATACCATCCGGTCGTATCTTCAAATTTTCTATCGTTTCGTCCAACAATACAGACTTATGTACAAATGCCATCGGTTACAATTCCCCTTCCGGATCAGATTCCCAGACCCAGTTCTGCCATCTGTTCTGCCACTGCGTCCATATCTTCTTCGTTCATCTGGCTTTCTGCCAGCTTTGCCTTATCCCAAATCTCAATTCGGCTGGCCACACCCAGCAGTACCACATCTTTTTCCAAGCCCGCAAATTCTCTCAAAACGGTTGGAAGAAGAATTCTTCCCTGCTTGTCCACTTCCACCTCAGCAGCTCCTGCCAGAAAAAAACGGACAAACTGCCGCGCACTTTTGTTGGTAAGCGGCAGCTGTTTGAGTTTCTCTTCAAATACATTCCACTCCGCATTGTCGTACACAAACAAGCAGCCATCCAATCCCTTTGTCACAACGAAGGTATCTCCCAATGCTTCGCGGAACTTTGAAGGAATGATCAACCTGCCTTTCGCATCCACTGTGTGGTTGTATTCACCCATGAACATTGCCATCACCAACTTTAGAAGGGAAAACTTGAATCGGAGTAAAATCTGCCACTTTGTTTCACTTTACTCCACTTCATACCACTTCACACCACTATCTTACCCCACCGCTCTCCATTTGACAAGAAAAAATTAAGAATTTCCCATGTATTTTCCTATGCAATAAAAAAACACCCTGTCATCATCTTGATATGATACCTCTGAAGTAGACAAGGTAAATAACCAAAATCTACTTTGGAGGT